>VTLG01001770.1_pt1 | contig 35591 bp, 25 predicted proteins | sample 4694571 | NCBI WGS metagenome assembly VTLG01 (sample SAMN12604809, study PRJNA352737) | marine metagenome | biome: ENVO:00000447; feature: ENVO:00000209|ENVO:00000569|ENVO:01000036; material: ENVO:00002151; isolation source: viral sequences binned using virsorter ...
CGTTAGGAAAAGCAGCTGGAGATGCTAAAAGAGGTAGTATGGAAGAAGGAAAAGATGATTTAAAAAAGGAACTTGATGAAGCAAAAGCTGAAATCAAATCTTTAAAATCTGAATTGAATGAAGCAGTTAAAACAACTAATGCAACTAATTTATTAAATGCAAAACTTCTTTACACAAACAAAATTTTCAAGTCTAAAAACTTGAATGAAAGTCAAAAAGTTAAAGTATTGAGCTCGTTTGACAAAGCAAATACTGTTAAGGAAAGTAAATTAATTTACGAAACTTTAAACGAAGGTTTAAAGACTAAGAAAAGTAATATTAAAGAAAACCTTGGTAGAGCTTCTAAAGCGACAACAGTACCTACAACTAAAAAACCAATCGTAGAGTCAAACGATGTATTCGCAAGAATGCAAAAGCTGGCCGGAATAAAATAATTTTAATTTTAAAAAACAAAACGACAAATGTCAACAATTAATTCATTACTCGAAAACTCTGCAAATAGTTATAAAAACTTGCAGAGCGATGCTGCTAAAATGGCATCAAAATGGGGTAAAACCGGATTGTTAGAAGGTCTTGGAAACGAGATTGAGAAAAACAATATGGCGATGATCCTCGAAAACCAAGCTAAACAGCTTGTGACTGAAGCGTCTGCTACTAATCAAGGTGGTGGTACGTTTACAGCTGGACAAGGTGAGCAATGGGCTGGAGTAGCGCTTCCGTTGGTAAGAAAAGTATTTGGATCTTTATCTACTAAAGAATTCATGTCTGTTCAACCAATGAATCTACCTTCAGGTCTTGTATTTTTCCTTGACTTCCAATATGGACAAAGTAAAAAAGCAGGAAAAGTAGAATTTGGCCCATCTGGAAATGTTTATGAAACATCTCAATCAATGTATGGTCAAACTAATCCAGGTGCTGCTAATGACCCATCAGGTGGTCTTTATGGTGCTGGTAGATTTGCTTACTCAGTTAATCAATTCTCATCTTCTATAAATAGATCAGCTTCAGGTTCAGCAACTTGGGCTCAAATAGATTATGACTCTGAAAAATCAGCTTCAATTTCTGCAGGAAATGTTTACTCATTTGTAACGTTAACTGGACCTACAAGATTTGATACTAAAGGTGTTAGAGCTTTTGTAGCAGAATCAGGTTCAAACTTTACATCAGCAGAACTTTTACCACAGTATACTTCTACAGATGGTACAAGTATTACTCTTATATATAATAAAGATGCAGCTAATTTAGCAGTACATCCTGATTCAGGAAGTTTCAAACTTTATTATAACGAACAACCAACTGATAACAATAGAGGTGATTTTGAAGATGCTAGTGGAGCTGGTAGACCAAACGCTGAGTCTACTGCTGCAGATGCATTAGCAATCCCTCAAATTGATATCAAAATGAAATCTGAAGCTATTGTTGCTAAAACTCGTAAGTTAAAAGCACAATGGACACCAGAATTCGCTCAAGATTTAAATGCTTACCAATCTTTAGATGCAGAAGCAGAATTAACTTCAATCATGAGTGAGTATATTTCATTAGAAATTGATTTGGAAAACCTAGATATGTTAATCCAAGACGCATCAGCTGCTGATGAGTACTGGTATGCACAAAATAACAGAGTATTGAACTCTGGTAAAACTGGGTATGATAATGCTAATTTCTATAATACACAAGGACAATGGTTCCAAACTTTAGGAACTAAAATGCAGAAAGTATCTAACAAGATTCACCAAAAGACTCTTAGAGGTGGTGCTAACTGGTTAGTATGTTCTCCAACAGTTGCTACAATTCTAGAATCAATTCCTGGATTTGCTTCAACATCTGATGGTGATGCTGCTAAAGGATCTTATGCATTTGGAATCCAAAAATCAGGTAACTTGAATAACCGTTATACGGTTTACAAGAATCCATATATGGTTGAAAATGTAATCTTAATGGGTTATAGAGGTTCTCAATTCTTGGAAACAGGAGCAGTATTTGCCCCATATGTTCCATTAATTATGACTCCTCTAGTGTACGATCCAGATACATTTACACCACGTAAAGGTCTCTTGACTCGTTACGCGAAGAAGATGATTCGACCTGAATTCTTCGGACGTATCTTTGTAAATGATTTAAATCAAATATAAGATTTAAATTATAAAGATTAAAGAAGCCTGGCGAAAGCCAGGCTTTTTTTTATATTTATCATCAAATGTTATAATATATGGCTAAACAAAATATAGAAAAAACTCCTCCAAAGGGTTCAGTTAAGTTTTCAATTACACTTTCTGAAGAACAGAAAGCAGCTAAACAAGCAATTCTCCACCACCCATATAATTTTATAGTTGGAAAGGCAGGCTCAGGTAAAACCCTATTAGCATGCCAGGTAGCACTAGATATGTTTTTTAAAAGAATGATAAATAAAATTATTATTACACGCCCTACTGTTTCAACTGAAGATAATGGTTTTTTACCTGGCTCAGAAAAAGAAAAAATGGAACCTTGGTTAGTACCTATTCGTTCTAATATGAGAAAAGTTTATAATAAACCACCTATATTAGAAAAAATGGAAGTAGATGAAAATATAGAATTAGTATCTTTAGCTCATTTTAGAGGTAGAACATTTGAAAATTCTATAGTAATAGTAGATGAATTTCAAAACCTAACTCGTTCACAATTTAAAATGGCTTTAGGAAGAATTGGAAAAGGATCAACAATGATATTTTGTGGTGATAATCAACAAATTGATTTAAAAGATCAAAATTATTCAGCTATCCATGATCTTCCTAAAATTGGAGATTCACAATATGTTTATAAAAGAGTTTTACAAGATAATCACCGTCATGAAGCAATTGATGAAGTATTTGAAATGTTAAATGGAATGTAAGTTTTTTAATGTTTTTTTATATTTATAATAAAATAGATGGCTGCAGGAAGATATTCTTTTGTAATAGAACAAGGTGCTACTACAAATTTTGAAATACAATATAAGGATTCAAATAATTCCCCAATTGATTTAACAGATTATACAGGTAGACTTCAAATTAGATCTACATATGCTCAAAATAATGGTGAACTATATTTAACTCTATCTTCTTCAAGAAATCCTGATGGAACTGGATTAAATTTTAGTGGATCAAATGGTTCTACCCCTCCTACGTCTGGATCAATTGGAATTTATATTGCAGCATGTACTAGTTCAGCTTTAACTTTTAATGAAGCTAAGTATGATTTAGAAATATACTCAGGAAGTGGGCATTGTCCTTATACTGTAAGATTATTAGAAGGGAATGTAAAATTAAGTAAAGAAGTAACTACATAATATGAGAACTATTATAGTAAATACTGAAGGTCCAAGAGGACCCAAAGGCCCTACAGGTCCTCAAAGTACAGGTACTATTAATCAATTATTATTTACCACAACTTCTTCATTTTCAACAAGTGATTTACTTAACAATGAATCCCAAAATGGAAAACATGTTGTAATTAATAATGGTTCAAGTAATATTTTTATTACTTGTAGTGGAGAAATTAATTCTTTTTATCAAAAATTAGGTACAGGTAATATTACATTTGTAGCAGGATCAGGAAGAACTCTTACAACTACTGCAGGATCAGTTATTGGAACCCAATATGGGGGTGCCAGTTTATCCTTTAGTGGTAGCAATGACATATTAGTATTAAGTAATACGGGTTTTTTTTTTGATGGATCTTCTGAAATTAGAACAGGAAATTATCAATTAGCACAACAAATTGCTGAACCTTTAACTCTTCTTAATTCTGCTTCTGGGGAATTTTTAAAAGTTAAAACAAACAATTATATAGCAAGAACCCAAGATCGTTGGTTTAACTTAGGATTAGATGCTTCTAATTTATCTGGAAGTGTATCTGATTATACATTTAAAGCAAGAAGAATAGTTCCTGGGTATTCTAATTTAGCTTTAGGATTAGAGTTTACTTCATCAACAGATGATATATATCTACAAGTAAATACTAGACAACCTTTATCTAATGGTATAGTTCCTAGTGCTAAAACTATGGCTTTAGAAATAGAAGCTATAAAAAATAATGAATATGTTGATTCTGTAATATATCAATTCAATGTTGAATCAACAGGATCATATACCTCAGGTACAACAACATCTCTTATTACTGATTTTCATTCTTCTACTCTATCAGCAGGATCATCATCTGTAGTATTTGGTGTACCCTTTGCCCCAGGTAAATTATGGGATGAAAAATTAGTTTCTTTAGAAACTTCTAATGGTTCTCCTATTGAATTTCAACGTGAAGTTACAGGAAAATGGATTGAGTCAGGTTCTATTCAATGGGTACAATTTAGAACAATAGCTGATTCTAATAGTCAGTATGTAATAAAAATTAGTGGAAGTCAAGTTGAAACCCCTACAGGTACTCCTTTAATTCAAAGTTCTTCAAATTATGCTTGGACTATGAGTGCAGGAGATTATACTTTAAATTTAGGAACAGGATCTAATTCCCCAATAAATAGTATTACTAAAGGTAGTGAAATTATTGCCTCTTCTTCTATACATGCAAAAGGCCTTTATTTAATAGTGAGTGACTCTGCTCCTACAGCTAGTGGTCAATTAGCACAATTTAATTCTTCAAGTTTAACTAGTAGTGTAGAATCTATAGGACCAATTTCTTCTTGTATTAAATTTGAAGGAGACTATACTACATCAGGAGGAATTAGAGTAGCTAAACATATCACACGTTTAGAAAGTCATAAAGGTAAAGATGGAGTTAACATTTCTCATACTTTAGTTTTTACTGAACCTACAAATAATATATGGTTTAAAGAAGCTGGATGGGAATTAGAAACACCCCCTCCCAGTACTTCTATTTTTAATACTACAGCTAGTAATTATGAAACTGTTCGTACAAGTAGTATGGAAAGTCTTAGTACTGCAAGTATGGTTCAAGAATCATTTAAAATATTTGGTTATAGTGCTGGTTACACTAACTATTTTTGTTTAAAAGAAAATGGAGTTACTGTTTTTAGTGGTTCTGCTATGGGTGATTGGGGTGGATATGTTACTAGTAATAAAGAAGGGTTAATTTGGGGTATACAAGATGCTCATAGACAACACCCAAAAGAAATAAGAATTTTAGGATCTGAAGACAGTGCAAGAGGTAAAATAAATTTACTAATTTATTCATCTGGAAGTGGAAATATTGGTGAATTAGATTTTAGAAATTCTACTTGTTACGATCGTTGGCAATTAGGAACTAATTTACCCTTTAATTCAGTCACTTCAGCTTCATTTGCTACTCAAAATAGTAATGCACAGGGATGGTCTAAAACCACAGAACTATTACTATTACCTATAACATCATCATATAATACTTCTTCAATAGGAGCAGAAGTTGCAAAATTAGCTAATCCTGTTTTTGGGTTTGCTGATCCTAATTGGATATATGATTCTCAAGCTATGGGTAATTTACACCCATATGATTCTTCTAGTTTTGATTTAGCTGAAAAAATGATAGATGGGACAGTACAATTATATGATAGTGTTACTTCTGGATCTAGTATATTTAATAGTTTTTACGATTATTATGCAGGCCCATATTATTCATTTACAGGCAGATATCGTCTTACTTACACTTTACTCCATGATATTTGGCTTTTAGCCGCTAGAAATGGTTTGCGTACTGATAATATGAGACGTAACATAAGAAGATTTGCTGAGGGGGCTAATAGAGCATTTAGAGATAATTATTTTTGTCATCATGATGAAACCCCTGTAACCTCTACAAGTAAGAAAAAAGGTTTATATATTGGTACATTTGATGATGGTGCAGGGAACATGCCTATGTATTGGGAAGATAATGTTGCTTTTAATTTAGCTACAACTACTAATTTAATGCAACTTATTTGGGATTACCAAATATCAGGAAATAGAAGATCAAAAGAGGTGGCTATTTCTTATGGAGAAGGAATTAAAAATCATTTAACATATACAACAGAACATTCAAGAATATTCCAAACAGCTAAATCAATAGCTCAAGTTTATCAACTAACTGAAGATCCTAATCTTAATCTTGCTTTATCAAAATTAACTTTAAGTAGTGGATCATATGGACCTTTTGTATATGATCCTGAAGGGTATTTATTATTAGCTAAAGATAGAACATACGATAGTACAACTTATAAAGCTCAAACAGATGTAGGAGGAATGATAAACGTTTGGGAAATTACAGGAACAGACATTTGGAAACAAATGGCTTTACGTACTGCTGAATATTGGAATAACACATATATGGGTAAAGATCCATTTCATAGAATAGCAGGAAATTATAAAAATTTCTTATATTATAATAGTGGAAAACCTTCATTAGCATCAATTGTAGATTTATGTTTTAGAGCTAAAAATGTGAAATATGATGAAGTCACAGGAGTAACTACTGATGTGGGATATTCTGTTTTAGACCCTATTTTAGGAGGTATGGCTTATGATATGGATGTTGTATCTAAATCAAAAGCTGATACAAGAGCTGTTACTTCATTTTTAGATTATAATTCTTATGGAAATAATAGTCCAGTATTTATTAAAAAAGGAAATAATACTCCTAAAATAAATCTTTATGCTAGATATTCTTCAGATTTTACAGGTTCAAATTCATTTATTTATACTCATTTAAGAAATACAAACACTCCTTCTAATAGACTACCTTATGGAGAAGGATTTACTACTACAAATAATAGAGTCCCTTACTCAGATCGTGCTTTTAATATTACTTTAAATAAAGATTTAGGTTCTCCTTTAACATCAACAGATGTATATAAATTTCAAGCTCAAGTTAAAGAAGCTCAATATATAGTAGCAGATTCTACTGCTTCTATGGTATTTAGAAATGATGGTTATTGGTTACCTTCATATGTAAAACCTGCTTATAGATATTATTTTAATTATCCTACAAGTTCTTTAACAGGATCTATTTTCTTTGAAGATATCAACATTTTATATGACCCAACAGGAAGTATATTTAGTTCTACATCAGGTACAATTGATTTAACAGGAGAAATGTCTGGAAATTGGTATTTTATTCCTAATGCCTATAACGAATCATTCCCTAGTTTAGTTTCTAGTTCAGGGATACCTCCATATTTTACTATTAATAGTAGTAGTTTTTGGTTTGATCCTTTAGAAACATTGAATGCTACTACTGCTTCTAGTGTTTATTCTGATATTAGAGTTCAACCTCAAACATCTATTGATTTAGTAGATAATGCAAGAGGAGTATATGTAAGTGCTAGTGGAGACAATGCTTTACATGCTAGTGGAGGATTATCAATATCTCAATCAGCAGCAGGAGAAGAATTATTTAGTAATGTGTCTGGAACTTTAGAATTTTATATGAAAACAGATTGGTCTACATTTACTTTTAAAACAGACCCAACAGTTACATATGATCCTACTCCATTTCCTGAATATTATAAAAGATTTTTGAGAATTCATACTTCTAGATCTAATGATAATAATAACTGGAGATTTCAATATCAAATGTACCCACAAGGTGATGATGGAGGAGGTACTCCCCAACATGCATTTTATGCACAAAGTAAATACTTTGATGGATTTGGATCAGGGTCAAATGCTACAAATAGAGGTAATCTAGGAAAATTTAACATTATAGAAGCTAATCAATGGACACATATAGCATATACATGGAATAATCAAAATTCACCTGCTTTATATATAAATGGTAACCAATATTTAAATACCACAGCAATCCCAGCTGAATATTTACCTGGAGATGAACCAGAATCAATTAATTTCCTTTGTGATTTAAAAGGATACATAACCCATTTAAGAGTTTCTAAAAATGTAATATACACTGACAATTTCAATCCCCCTCAGGGTGCTACTCCGTATGGATTTACTTCTGGTTCAACATTATTTTACTTACCTTTATCACAAAGTAATGATTTATCTTATCAAGCATCAGGAAGTAAAGTAATTAATGTTTTTTACAACTCAGGTTCATGTTAAAAAATATTAATATTTATTAGTATATGGCAACAGCAAAAAACGTATCAACAGAAAATAAAATTAATATAGTAACAAATACTTCAAATAATGTTACTGTAACACAACCTTCTATTCAAACTGTTGAAGTATTAACAGGACCACAAGGTGCTGTTGGAACTACTGGAACTACAGGTCCTGCAGGACCAACAGGTTCATTAAATTTAACTAGTTCATTAGGACCTGTAAATATTGTAGGTGCATTAACAGTAACAGGATCAGTAATTGTATCTGGTAGTAGTACTCTTACAAATACAGGCCCTGCTATATTTAATGGTACTTTTTCTCAAGGACAAGGTTCTCAAGTAACAAATCAAACTTTTATTGATGAATTAGGAGATGGAGCACATGCTGAAGGTTCTACAACAAGAGCAACAGGTATAGCATCTCATGCTGAAGGAAGAAAAACTCATGCTTCAGGAACATATTCTCATGCTTCTGGAGAGGATAATATGGCAAAAGGACGTGCTTCTTTTGTAGCAGGTGATATGAATACAGCAAGTGCTGCTTACTCAGTAGTAATAGGAACTGAAAATAAAGAAACTCATGGAGAATATAGTTTTGCTGCAGGATATGGAAACGTTTCAACAGAAGATGCCAAATATTCTACAGTTTTAGGATATCAAAGTCACGTACTTGGTTGGGCTGCTGTTGCTATGGGAAGAAAAACATCAGCAAGTTTTTATGGTTTAGCTTCTGGAGATGAAACATATGCAGGATTTGCTGCACATGCTGAAGGAAGATATACAAAAGCAAATTCAAGATACACTCATGCTGAAGGAGTAAATACTGAAGCAGGAGGACAATTTGTGGTTGGATTTACATCTTCAACAATAGAACCTACTTCTAATTGGGGAGATGATGACCCAGGTGCTGCTATTAATAATGGAGATATTTGGTATAATACTTCTAATACTTTATTATATGCCTACTCAGGATCAGGAACAGGAGGAGCAGCATTCATAACCCAAAATACTACTGCAGTATTAGTATATTTCTTTAGTACTTCTTCAGGAGCCTTTACTTCTGCTAGTTTTGGAAATGGAGACACATTTCCACCTACTTCAGCTTCTGCTGCTTTAGCTGCAAGAAATAATTATGGTCAAGCAAAACATTCACATGCTGAAGGTACATTAAGTAAAACTTATGGTAGAAACTCACATGCTGAAGGATATAATACATCAGCAGGTGGTTATGCATCACACACTGAAGGATACGCTACAAGAACAGGAAGATATAATGAATATGGAACCTCTCCACAATTAGATAGTGGTTCTTATGCCCATGCTGAAGGTTATCAAACCCAAGCAGTTGGGGTAGCTTCACATGCTGAAGGTTATAGTTCAAGAGCAATAGGTGATTATTCTCATGCTGAAGGTAAAGTTACTATTGCATCTGGTTCATACCAACATACAATGGGTCATTATAATATCCCAAATAACCATTCATTAATTATTATAGGAAATGGTACATCATCTAATAATAAGAAAAATTTAGTTGAATTTAATCTAGATGGAATAGTAATCAATCAACCAATTTCATCATCTAACATAAGCGGTAGTATAATAGAAGCATCCCAAATTAAACTTCCAAGTTCAGTAACAAGCACTAATCTTCTAATTAATAATCGAAATGCATTAACTAATAATAGTGATATACTTCAATTAGGAGCAGATGCTGGTTGGGATTCAATTGAATATGGTAGAGGTAATACTTCTCAACACAATATTAAAGGAATAATAATAAGTAACATAACAGCATCAGGCAATATAAGCTCAAGTGGAACTATATTTGCTAATGACCTTATTTTAGATTATGATAGTTTACCTACATCTGACCCATCAGTAAAAGGACAAGTTTATCGAAATGTTTCTAACCAATTATTTATTTCAGCAGGATAATAAAATATTTATTCTTTTTTTAATATTTATAACAAAATACTCAAATGGCAAATATACCCATATGGCCTGGTTCAAGTAGTTTCTTCCCAGGGGATACACCTTTCGGATTTTATGATAATGACTTTCAGTTTCAAACTGACACTGATAAGTTTGCTAAATTCGCAGCTCAACGTTTAGGTTATCCTCTTGTAGAAATTGAATTACAAGATATAAATTTTTACACTGCGTTTGAAGAAGCTATAACTACATATGGGAATGAACTATATGCATACCAAGTATCTGATAATTTATTAACATTTCAAGGAGCTACATCTTCAATTAACCCTGCAAATGAAGAATTACCACAAGAAAGTTTTTCAGAAGTAGTAAGATTATCTAATCAATATGGAACTGCTGCAGGAGTAGGTGGGACTGTAACATATCATAAAGGAATTTTACCTTTAACCTCTAGCCAACAAATTTATGATTTAAATGCTTGGGCTTCAAGCTCGGGAATTGAAGGAAGAATAGAGGTAAAAAAAGTTTATTATGAAGCCCCTCCTGCAATTATGAGATATTTTGACCCATATGCAGGTACAGGTGTAGGAATGCAGCAAATGATGGATTCATTTGGTTGGGGATCATTTTCCCCTGCTATTAATTTTATGTTAATGCCTATTAACTATGATATGCAAAAAATTCAAGCAATTGAGTTTAATGATCAAATAAGAAAATCTCAATATACTTTTGAATTAAAAAATAATCAATTAAAAGTATTCCCTATTCCTATTCAAAGAAATATTAAAAAATTATGTTTTGAATATGTTAAATTAGATGATATAATAAATCAACCTTATTATAATAGAGATGGAAGAGAAATCATAACTAATGCTTCTAATGTCCCATATCAAAACCCCAATTATACACGCATTAACTCAGTTGGTAGACAATGGATATTTGAATATGGTTTATCACTTGTTAAAGAGATGTTAGGATATGTTAGAGGAAAATATTCACAAATACCTATTCCTGGATCTGAAGTAACTTTAAACCAATCAGATTTAATTTCAGCTGCAACATCAGAAAAAACAGCATTAATAGAAAGATTAAGGACATATTTTGAATCTACATCTCGTAAAACATTACTTCAAAAGAAAGCAGAAGAAGGTGAAGCACAAAACAAAACTTTAGGGCAAGCCCCTATGACAATTTATATAGGATAATATGGCATTATTTGGTACACAACGTGACGTTTCTTTAATTAGAAATATTAATAGAGAATTATTAGGTGATATAATTACTCAACAATGTGCTGTGTATAAATTAAATTTAGAAGAAACTAGAGTAAATATTTATGGTGAATCTTCTGGTGCAAAATATTATCAAGATCCTGTATTACTAAATGTTTTACTTGAAAGAGGTGATCAAACTTACAATTCAAGTGATATGGGTATAGATTACTCAAGAGAAGTAGAATTTAGATTCCTTAGAGATGATCTAGTAGATGCTAGTTTAGTAATAGAACCAGGAGATATATTATTATATTATGAAAGTTACTTTGAAGTAGATAGTATAAAAGATAACCAACTATTTGTAGGTAAAGATCCAAGATATCCATATAATTCAAATCCATTAAACCCAGGATTAGAAAATTTTGGAGCTAATTTATCTATAATATGTAAAACTCATTACACTCCTGCAGATAGAGTACAAATAACAAGAGAAAGATTATAAGATATGCCACAAACAAGAAAACCACAACCCCCTTCTCAACGTGAAATCTCAAATAATCAGATTAAACCTTATGTTTTTCCTGAAACAGGAAATACTTTAGGTAATCCTAATGATCCTAACGTTTTTGAACAATTTACTCAAGACCAACAACATGGAGTTGATTTTAATAGATCAGAAAAACTTTCATTAAAAAATGATCCTATTAAACCTTTTACTTTAGGTTTACAAGACATTGATGAATCTATAATGTTTTATTTTAATAAAGTAATACGACCTTTTGTTGTACAAAATGGTAAAAGAATTCCTGTTCCTGTAATTTATGGTGCTCCTGAAAGATGGAAGTCTGCTCAAAGAGATGGATATTATAAAGATAAAAGGGGTAAAATAATGGCTCCTATTATAATGTTTAAGCGTGATTCAATGGATAAATTACGTAATGTAGGAAATAAATTAGATGGTAATACTCCTAATTTATATTCTTATTGGAAAAGAACATATAATCCAAAAGATTCTTACTCTAATTTTAGTGTATTAAATAATAGAAAACCAACCCAACAATTTACAGTTAATGTAATCCCAGACTATGTAAAATTAGTCTATAATTGTACAATTCAAACATATTATATTGACCAACTAAATAAAATTGTTGAAGCTGTTAATTATGCTTCTGATTCGTATTGGGGTGATCCTGAAAGGTTTAAATTTAAAGCTTCTATAGATAGCTATGCAACTACTGTTGAATTAAATGATGGGCAAGATAGAATAGTAAAATCTACATTTTCAATAAATATGTTTGGTTATATTATTCCTGAAAATATCCAAAAACAGATTTCATCAATTAAAAAATATAATAATAAATCCCAAATAGTTATAGGATTAGAAACCACAGGAAAAATTTAATTAATTATATTATATTTATAATAAAAATAAATGGCAAAGTCACTATCAAAAACTGGAATAACTACAGGAAATACTGTTAAAGCTTTTCATGTTACCCAATCAATAGATGCTTTTTCAGGTACTGATGCTTATGATATAGTTTTATCTGGATCCTTAAATATTAATAATGCTCCTGTAACTAATTTAACAGCATCAGGAAATATAAGTGCAAGTGGTGATATAGACGGAAAAATTATTGAAGCTTCAACCCGAGTTGTAACCCCTTCTATTAGATCTGCAACAGGTGGAATTACAATAGCCCCACAAAATAGTAATTTAACCCTTACAGCTGCTACAACAGCTTCAAGTGATATAAGTTCAAGTCATACAGGCCATTTTAAATTTATAAGACTTCCACAAGCACCTGGTGGTACTTCTGATAGTGCTATATATTTTGGATCATCTGTTACTGATGATAATGGGTTTATTTATGATGATGGTTCAGTTTTAAAATTAGGGTATAATGATAGTGATGTTATATCAATTCATGATGCTGTTGCAGGTGGGATAAGTCAATTTAGAGTACAAGGAAACTCCAAATTTGATTCTCATATAACAGCATCAGGTAACATAAGTGCAAGTGGAACATCTCATGTATTTGGTGGAACTGTAAAGGTGATAGGTAATACTACTATAACAGGTTCATTAATAGTTAGTGGTTCCTCTCCAACCACAGTAACCTTTGGTAATTCACTCTTTTGGTCTAATCCTAGTGCTTCTTTAACCTTTTCTGGTTCAATGGGTGTTTCTGGTTCTATAACTTCAAATGGTTCTAATGTTGTAACAAGTAACCAAACCGGATCATTTCTAACAGGAGCAACTGGTTCTTTTGCAACTACTGGATCTAATAATTTTAGTGGGAATCAAACAGTGACAGGTTCAATGACTGTAACTGGATCCCTAACTATTTCTGGAAGTAATACACTTACAAATATAGGACCATTTAGTCAAACAGGAAATTCAACTTTTACAGGAAACATAACATCATCAGGAACTATAGTATCATATGATAACTTTTTGCTAAAAGATGGTAGTGATACAGGTGATAAACTAGTCGACATATTAGCATCATCTGATGACGGTCTTATAAGAATATATCAAAATGGTTCGGTTAATGCAAGAATACATGGTAATGGCACATCATATTTTGATGGAGGAAATGTTGGTATAGGAACAGGCGCAACAGTAGGAGAAGCATTAACAGTAACTGGTAATATAAGTGCAAGTGGAACGATAACAGGTGTAACTGGTTCATTTAGTCATTTACAAGGTAACTCTCCTATTAATGTAGGAAGTGGAGTTATTTTCCAACAAGCTATAACAGCTTCAGGTGATATGTTTGTCTCGCAATACATTACACATACAGGCGATACTGATACAAAAATAAATTTTTTAGATGATGAGATAAGATTTGAAGCTGGTAATCTTCTTTTATTTGATATACATAAAAAAGGTTCTGCACCTCATGAAGTAACTGTTAATACTGGAGGTAATAATGTCGACTTCATTATTAAAGATGATGGTAATAATACTTATTTTATAGCTGATGCTAGTACCAATAGAGTTGGTATTGGAACATCAACCCCTGAAGAAGCTTTAACAGTAACTGGTAATATAAGTGCAAGTGGAACATTTATAGGAGATGGTTCCACACTAACCAATCTGCAGAGACCAATATCTGGTTCTGTTATTTCTAATATTACAGCTAGTAGTTTAAATGCAGGATTTTATTTTAGATGTGGTGGAAATGTAACATGTTCCATACAAACAAGTTCATTAGTTACATGTGCTGTTGGATCAGAATTTGAATTTATACAAACATCATCAGCTGGATATATGTCATTTTTAACAGGAAGTGGTACTATATTAAATTCAAAAGATGGTAAAATAAAATTAGCAGGACAATTTTCTGCAGCAACTCTTAAAAAAGTTGGACCAGATGAATATGATCTAATAGGTGACTTAGGATAATATATTTATAATAAAAATGGATTATTCAAATAGAACATACGCTTTTGCTAATACTTCAACTTTAGGAAGTGTAGATTTTTCTCAAGTAATGGAAACATCAGCTAACACAGTTAGAAAATCATTAGATGATTCTCAATTTATATTAAAATGGTACACAGCAAATAGACCATCATTTATTACAGACGGAAGTGTAACATTAACTTGGAGTGGGTCACATGCAGATTGTTTAACTCAATTAAATAGTTCATTTTGGACAGACACAGGATCACTAGACGAATAAATAAAATAAAGTATATATGCCAATTGTTTCAAACACAGAAAATAAAAAGTTTTTAGAAAAAGAAGAATTAAAAAAATTAAAATCAATTCAAACAGAAACCCAAGCTATAATATTAGAGTTAGGTGAAGTTGAAATGATGAAAATTCAACTAGAAAAAAGAAAAAATAATGCTAAATCTTTTTTAGAAGAATTAGAAAAACGTGAAAAAAATTTTACTGATTCTATATTCCAAAAATATGGAAAAATTAATCTTAATCCAGAAACGGGCGAAATTAATAAATTAGAGTAATTAGTTCAAAACATGCTATATTTATAATAAAATAATCTATTAGCAAATGGCTGAAACTATTATATCACCTGGTGTATTAGCTAGAGAAAACGATCAATCATTCCAAATAGCACAACCTATTCAAGCAGGTGCTGCAATTATAGGTCCTACTGTTAGAGGTAAAATTGGGATTCCTACTATATGTACTTCTTATAGTGATTATACAAATAAATTTGGTACTATATTTCAAAGTGGTAGTTTTTATTATTCTTACCTAACATCAATCTCAGCATATAATTATTTTGCAGCAGGAGGAACATCTTTATTAGTAACTAGAGTAGTAAGTGGTAGTACTACTACTGCTTGGACCCCTGCAACATCATCTAGGATACAAACTTCTTTAGCTGAAACTCAAGCAACAGCAAATATAAATCTAACTTATATTTCATCTTCATTAGCACAATCTGTTTCAGGATCTGTTTCATTTGGTGTAAATGGTATTACATTTTTCTATACAGGATCAAGTGTTGCTAATACTTCTACTCAAATTAACATAAATACTAGTTCATTTAGCAATAATACACTATTAGATTATGCTTTTTCATCTTCAGCTATATTTTCTGTAAGTAATTCTATAGCTCCTTATAGTGCTTCTTTACAAAATATTTCTTCTTCTAATAATTCTCCTAATTTAACATTAACATATGTAGGACAAAATGGAGTTATTGGAAATAATCAATATTTTACTTCAGGAAGTATTAATTATAATTTTACAGGAGGAGAAAATACTGAATTATTTATATTAGAAACTTTAGCAGAAGGAAAAATATTAAATAGTGTTGGCCCTACAGGATCAAATGATACTTTATTAAGTGGATCAACTGAAAATTATAGATGGGAAATCCAAACCCCTAATATAGATGATGGTACCTTTAGTTTATTAATTAGACAAGGAAATGATTCATCATTATTCCCTTCTATATTAGAAACATGGGGTCCATTATCACTAGATCCTAATGAAGCTAATTATATAGAAAAAGTTATAGGTAACCAAGTTGAAGAAGTTAAAGAAGATAATGGTGAATATTACATTCAATTAACAGGTGAATATCCAAATCAATCACAATATGTTAGAGTAAAAAGTGTTTTACACCCTACCCCAGAATATTTTGATAATAATGGTACTCCTAAACCACAATTTACTTCATCAATCCCTATAACATCAAGTGGTGTATTTGGGGATGCAAAAGGTAGTAATATACCAATAGGTATAGCAGGAAATTATTATGAAAATATATCTAATACTAATATACAAGGTTTAAAAGCAAGTGATTATACAACATCAATATCTCTATTATCTAATAAAGAAGCATTTAAGTACAATTTTATTACATCTCCTGGATTAGTTGCAGACCCAACCCAATACTCAGACCATACATCAACAATTACTCAGTTAATTGATATGGTTCAAAATAGAGCTGATACTATGACTATAATAGATTTAGTAGGATACAATTCAAATTTACTTCCTGTTTTATCAAGAGCTCAACTTAGAGACACTTCATATGCAGCCGCTTATTGGCCTTGGGTAAAAACATTAGATCCAAACTTAGTAGAAGGAGTTTGGGTTCCTGCTTCAACTATGATCCCTGCAGTTTATGCTCAAAATGATAGTATAGCTTATCCTTGGTTTGCTCCTGCGGGTGTTAATAGAGGAATAATGGGAACTGTTACTCAAACTGAAAGAGTACTTACTCAAGGTAACAGAGATGACTTATATAAAAATAAAGTTAATCCTATAGCAACTTTATCTACTGCTGGAGGATCAGCTGTTACAGTATTTGGTCAAAAGACTTTACAAAAAAGAAAAACTTCATTAGATAGAGTAAATGTAAGAAGATTATTAATAGAATTAAAATCATTCATTACTCAAATAGCTGATGGGTTTGTTTTTGAACAAAATACTGAAACAACAAGAAATGAATTTTTATCTCAAGTGAATCCTTATTTACAAACAGTTCAACAACAAGAAGGATTAACCGCTTTTCAAGTTGTAATGGATGAAACAAATAACCCACCTAGTGTAATAGATAGTAATAAACTAATTGGTCAAATTTATATACAACCAACTAGAACAGCTGAATTTATTATACTAGATTACCAACTGGAGCAACATTCTCTACTTGATAATAATATTTTAGAAAAAGAATTAATATTTATAATAAAAATATAAAATGGCAAATTTTACAGTCTCTCCTGGAGTTTCTTTAAATGAAATTGATAATACGTTTTTAACATCAGAACCTGTACAAGCAGGTGCTGCAATTATAGGTCCTACTGTAAAAGGTCCTATTGAAACCCCTGTTAAAGTTACATCTTATAGTGAGTATATTACTATGTTTGGTGATATAATTGAAAGTGGTAGTCAAAATTACTCATATTTAACTTCAATAGCAGCTCATAATTATTTTAATTATGGGGGTGAATCACTTTTAGTAACTAGAGTTGTTACTGGTTCATTTACTTCCGCAACATCATCAGCAATCCCTGGACATACTGTAGCTTCAGTAGGTGGAACTGATGATGCTTTTATTTTAGAAACAATTTCTGAAGGTACTATTATGAATACTGGAACTAATGGAACAGGTGGATCTCTTTCAACAGGTACTAAAGATAATGTAAGATGGGAAGTTACCAGTGCTAATACTTCATCAGGAACTTTTAGTTTAATAATTAGACAAGGTAATGATATTGATAATAAAAAAACAATTTTAGAATCATTTAACAATTTAAGTTTAGATCCAAACTCTGATAATTATGTTGCTAAAGCAATAGGAGATCAAAAATTAGCATATGATTCAGTAAATAATCAAATTACAACTACTGGGGATTATAGAAATAATTCAAGATTTGTAAGAGTTAAATCTGTTAATAACCCAACACCTAATTATTTAGATGTTAATGGAACCCCAGTTACAGCTTTAACAGGTTCACTACCTAAAGTAGGAAGTGGTTCATTTGGTGCTGCTACTGGGACACCTTTCCCTGCTAGAGCTGGTAACTTTTACCAAAATATAGATAGTACTGATTCACAAGGATTAACAGGCACTAATTATGACACAGCTATTAAATTATTAAGCAATAAAGAAGATTATAAATTTAATGTACTATTTACACCTGGTTTAATAGGTGCAAATGCTGCTACACAAACTAATAAAATTATCCAAAATACACAAGAAAGAGGAGATAATTTATATGTTCATGATCTTGTTAATTATGGTAGTACTGTAACAACAACAATTTCAAGAGCAGGTGCTTTAGATAATTCATATGCTGCTACTTATTGGCCATGGGTAAGAATTTCAGACCCAGCAACAGGTAAATTAGTATTTGTCCCAGCATCAACAATGATTCCAGGTGTATATGCATTTAATGATAAAGTTGCTGCACCATGGTTTGCCCCAGCAGGTATTAATAGAGGTGGATTAAATACTGTTGTAAGTGCTGAATATAAATTAACTCAAGCAAATAGAGATACTTTATATGAAGCAAATGTAAATCCAATAGCTACATTACCACAACAAGGAGTTGTAGTTTATGGACAAAAAACATTACAAAAAGATGCTTCTGCATTAGATAGAGTAAATGTAAGAAGATTATTAATAGAATTAAAATCATTTATAGGTCAAATAGCTGAAACTATAGTATTTGAACAAAATACAATAGTAACAAGAGGATCTTTCCTTGCTAGAGTAAACCCATATTTAGAAAAAATTCAACAAAAACAAGGTTTATATGCCTTTAAAGTAATAATGGATGATTCAAATAATGGCCCTGATATTATTGATAAAAACCAATTAATAGGTCAAATTTATATACAACCAACTAGAACAGCTGAATTTATTGCTTTGGATTTTATATTACAACCAACTGGAGCTGAATTTCCAGGTTAAAAAATTAGAAAGTTAAATATTTATAATAAAACAAAAATAAAATAAAATGCCAATTTTAGACTTCAATGAAATGTTTTTCACCCCGTTTGAGCCCAAACAGAGTAATAGATTTTATATCTCTACTTTGGAAGGAGTTCCTGGATATTTAGTTAAGGGTGTATCGGCAATTTCACTATCTCAAACAGCGGTTGCTCTTAACCACATTAACATCCAACGATATGTAAAAGGAAAAACTATATGGCAACCTATTACCTTTACAATGTATGAAGCAATCACCCCATCTGGAGCACAATCAGTAATGGAGTGGGTACGTTTAGGACATGAATCTGTAACAGGTAGAGATGGTTATTCTGATTTCTATAAAAAAGATGTTACTTTCCATACTTTAGGACCTGTAGGTGATGTAGTTTCTGAATGGATTGTAAAAGGAGCAGTTATTACAAGTGTAAACTTTGGTGATTATAATTGGGATGATGATGGTACTCCTGTTAATATTACAGTTGAAGTACAACCAGATTACTGTGTATTGAATTACTAAGATCATTTTATTTTTAATATTGAAAGCTCCACATTTGTTGGAGCTTTTCTTTTTCCTTGGAAAAGCAAATTATTAATGTTATATTCGCATATATGAAATTTTTAAAAATATTAATTCTTATATTTTTATGTGGGTTTACTCACTCTCAAATATGTAACGGCACACAATCTTTTACTTTAACCCCTCCTCCCCCTGCAGGTGGGTATTTTCCTGGCACTGTTGTTAATGTTTGTTATACAATGGATGGATGGATTTTTAACCCTGCTGTAGCAGCAGAGTGGTTAGAAGGATTTGCTATAAATTTAGGACCTGGTTGGACAAATTTAACCCCAGGTACTCCACCTGCAGATTGTTTTATTACTACTTCTGGACAATGGCTTTGGATGACAACAACCACCTCAACCAATACAGGGATTACAGTAGGACCTGGTTGGTTTTATGAGTTTGGTGGTACTACTCCCCCATTTAATGGAAATCCAGGAGATGATTGGGGGGATTTTGGAGAAACATGTATATGGTCATTTTGCTTTGATGTTACAGTAGTAAACTCATGTAACCCTTTAGATTTAACAATACAAGTTACAGCTGGAGGTGATGGAAACTGGGGGAGTTTTACAAATATCTCTTGTACCCCAACACCTTTTAACATACACAACGGAAATATAAACCCAAATTTACCTTCAATAGGTTCAATAAATCATAATTAAATTATAAAACATGAAAAAGTTATTAACAATTATTCTATCACTTACAGCCTATACGGCTTTTTCCCAATTTACAACCTTTAATCCTGACACAGTTTGTTATCAAACTCCTGGGTCAATTTATCAAGTAACCAATAATCCTACGTTTGTATACAACTGGACAGTTGCAGCTCCAGGGGTTATTGTAGGAGGCCAAGGTACTAGCCAAATCGACGTTGATTGGTCAGCTGCTGCACCCGGTTTAATTCCTAATGCAGTACAAGTAGAAGCACAAAATATTATTTCAGGTTGTCCAAGTCTTCCTACTTTATTAGATGTTTTTATTTATGATGTAACACCAACTATTACAGCTGTAGGTCCTTTTTGTGACACAGACCCATGTGTAACCCTAGATGCTACCCCTTTAGGAGGAGTATTTTCAGGAGTAGGAGTTGTAGGTAATGATTTTTGTCCAAATACAGCAGGTAGTGGAGCTCATACTATTACTTATACTTACACTGATGGAGGTTGTACTTTTTCTTCAACTATTAATATTGGTGTTAGTGCTCAACCAACATTATCTCCTATTCAACATAACTAATGAAAAAGATTTTTACCATATTACTATTTTTATCAAGTTGGGGTTATTCTCAACAGGAAATAGAACTATGTGGTTATGCTAAAACCCACTCATATTGGGCTCCTTATGTAGGAGCAGGAACAACTGAGTGGGTATTATATGGAGATGGGATAAATGAAGTATACACTGGAAATGAAATTTCACTTACTTGGTCAGACATTGGAACCTATTTTTTATCAGCTGTAAGATATAGTGGCCCTTGTCCTAGTAATGAAGTAGTTTTAGTAATTAATGTTACACAATGTAAAGATTTAATTTATTATGTTCCTAATTCATTTACACCTAATGATGATGATCTTAATGAAGTATGGGGTCCAATGTTTAATTCTGGATATGATACTGAAGGGTATCGTTTAATTGTAGCAAACAGGTGGGGAGAGATTATATTTGAAACTAATGATATAAATGGAAAATGGGATGGAACTTTTGAAGGTATGCAATGTCAAAAAGGAGTATATTCATGGCTAATGGATTTTAAAGTAGCTGAAGGTCCTAAAAAATATCAAGTTAGTGGACATGTAAATCTAATTAAATAATAATATATTTATAACATATACTATATAATGAAATTAGAAATTTTACGTACGTTAGTAAAAGAAGAGCTTAAAAAAGCTATAAACGAGGATTACCAAGATAAATTTAAAATGGTAGGTACTTTAGTTACTAATATTAAAGAACGCCCCCAAACAGAAATTTATTCTGATATTAGAGCAATTTCAGGAATTACAGTAATATCATCAAAAGAACCACTTGAGTATAGTGAACAAGATAAAACTAAATTTAAAGCTATCTTAACAGTAAAAGTAGATGGTTATCCTTGGATCACAAAAGGTGGATTTGACAGATCAAAATTAAAAGAAATTGCAGACCAAATAAAAAAAGTACCTGGAGTTAAAGCATTTTTTACAGGAGAGGACAATATTTCTTCTCTTTAATATATGTATATAGGAATAATAAAGTTATTATAAATAAAAATTATGAGTGAATTCACTACCCCAACCGAAAAGGTTGAATTACCGTCTAAAGGACTAGTTTATCCAAAAGAAAGCCCCCTATCATCTGGAGTAATTGAAATGAAATATATGACTGCTAAAGAAGAAGATATTCTTATGAATCAATCATATATTAAAAAAGGAACAGCTATTGATAAATTATTAAAATCATTAATTGTAACTGAAATTGATTATGATGATATGATAGTAGGAGATAAAAATGCTGTAATGGTAGCAGCTCGTGTGTTAGGATATGGGCCTGATTATTCTTTTGATTATGAAGGTGAAGAACATACTGTTGATTTAGGTCAAATTGATAACAAACCCTTTGACGATAGTACTATTACTCCTGGACTAAATGAATTTACTTTTACTCTTCCACATTCAAAAATAGATGTTACTTATAAGTTATTAACAAATAAAGATGAAAAACTTATAACTCGTGAATTAGAAGGTTTAAAAAGATTAAATAAAAACAACTCCCCAGAAATGTCTACTAGAATGAAGTATATTATTACTTCTGTAGATGGAGATAGAGAAACTAAAACCATTCGAGAGTTCGTGGATAAAAGACTCTTAGCAAGGGATTCAAAATCCCTTAGAAACCACATTAAAAATTTCCAACCAGACGTAGATCTGACTTTTTTTCCCACCTCAGATTCGGATGGAGTCAATATCCCAATTAGGATTAGCTTTTTTTGGCCTGACAATTGATTTAGCAAAACGACAACAAATTACTTTATATAAACAAATCCACCAAATTTGTTTTTATGGAAAAGGAGGTTATGATTGGAATACAATCTATAACCTCCCTATTTATCTTCGTAAATTTATTTTTAATGAAATAAGAGAGTTTTATGAAGAAGAAAAAAGACAAACTGAAAAAGCTCAAGATCCTAATAAACAGGTATTAAAAAACCCATCTAATTTTAAAGATAATCCTAATAAAAAGATTATACCTCCTAACTTTAAAAACAATCCTGTTAAATACACGTAAAATTTTATTATTAAATATTTATAACAAAATACTGTTTTTATGGCTCTTAAAGACGATGCTGCTGAATTAAAAGGAATACTCGGGGATTTAAAAAACCAAATGGACCAGATTAACCAAAGTGGTGGTGGTGTAGCTGATGGTTTAAGAGAAAGTAAAGGAGCTATGGAAGAGCTATTAAGTGCTGCTCAAGAATATGCTAATACTTATGAAAAAGAAAAAAAATGGTATGAATCTAGAGGTAAACTTTCTACAGAAGAATTAAAAAATATTCAAGAAAAACTTAAAACTCAAAAAGATTTACTTTCTTCTGCTAATGAACAACTAAAAAAAGATAAACAAATATCTATTTCAGCAGCACAAAGAATTAAAGCTGAAAAAAATCTATTAAAAGCTAAACAGTTAAGCTCTACTCTTACAACTCAGGAACAGACAAAACTTAAAGAGTTAGAAAATGACCATCAAAATATCACTAAAACTATAGCAGAACAATCTCAACAATTACAAAGAAATAATGAACTATTAGAAGATGCTGATGGAAGTTTACAAGATATTGAAAAGGGAGTAAAAAAAGCAACTCAAGCGTCTAAAGGGCTTGATGGAATGAAAAAATTAGGTGGAGCTTTAGATGGAGTTCGAACCCCTTTAGATGGAATGTTAAGTCCTCTTAATCTAATAAACCAATTAATTGGATTTATTTTTGGAACTGCGCTTGAGGTTGATACAGCAGTAGGAGATATGTCTAAAAGTATGAATATGACATACAGTGAAACAGTAGAAACTACTAAAGCAATGAATAAAGTTGCAAGAGAATCAGGGGAGTTACTTGTTAATACAGAATCAATTACTAGAAATGTAGTTGCTTTAAATAAAGAAATGGGTACTAACGTTCCTTTTGAAAAAATGAGTAAATCCCTACAAAAGGACGTTGTGTTAATGGGAAAACTCCAAAATTCTGCAGGTTTAACAGCTGATGAAACTAATGCTATAATGAAATTTTCTGCTGCTACTGGAAAAACTGGTGAACAAACATTTAAACAATTTTCTGCAGGTTTTAAAATGCAGAAAATGAGAAGAGGTTTAGTTCTTAATGAAAAAGATGCTATGAAGGAAATTGGAAAACTTTCTTCATCAATTAAATTATCAATTTCTGGTGGAGCTGAAGGTTTAGGTAAAGCAATGGTAGCAGCAAAAGCACTAGGAACAGATTTAGGTAAAGTAGATGATATAGCAGGTAGTTTGTTAAATTTTGAAGAATCAATTGCAAACGAACTTGAAGCAGAGTTATTAACTGGAAAAGAATTAAATCTTGAAAAAGCAAGACAAGCAGCTTTAGATAATGATTTAGCAACATTAGCAGATGAAATAGCTAAAAATGTAGGTACAGCAGCAGACTTCAACGCAATGAATAGAATCCAACAAGAAGCAATAGCAAAATCAGTTGGAATGACTAGAGAAGAATTAGCTAGTAGTTTAATGGAACAAGAAAATTTAGCTAGACTTTCAGAAGTTGAAGGAGAAACTTTGAAAGCTAAATATGAAACTATGAGGCTTTCTGTTGAAAAAGGAGGAGAAGGATTAAGTGCTGCTGAGGCAGCTAAAAAGTTAGGTGATGAATCTTTAGCCACTCAACTTGAACAAGCATCTACCCAAGAAAAAACCCAATTAGCCCAGAAAAAAATGGCTGATGAAACAATGCCTGCAATACTTGGCTCTTTAAAAAGTCTAAATGAGAATTTTGATAGTGCATTTGAGAAAGTTAGAAATATTATAAAGTCATTAGGAGGAATGAAAACTATTTTAATAGGTATTTCATTAATAATAGGAGCTAAAATGGTTAAAGGAGTTATAGACTTTGCTTCAGGAACAGCAAAAGCTATTAAAGCAGCCAAAGCATTACAATCAACAGAAAAAGCAGGAGCTATAACATCAATTATAAAAGGTGCATGGTCTTCTTTAGGTCCTATCCCATTTGTTGGAGCAGCATTAGCTGTAGCAGCAATTGGAACAGGAATTGGTTATTTAATTTCACAAATAGCATCAGCAGATGATATGTTTTCTCCTGGTGGAAGTGGAGGTGGTTATGGAAATCGTACTTTATTAGGCCCTGAAGGTGCAATTGCTTTAAATAATAAAGATGACATTATTGCTGGAACAGATTTATTTAGTAAGGGTAATGATGTTTCTTCAGAAGGTGGTGGAGCTACTAAAACAGGAGCAGCAGGAACAATGTCTATAGGATCAGATATGTCTTCAGTTGTTGCAGCTATAAATGATTTAGGTGCTAAAGTAGAAGCAATGGCTAATCGACCTATTAATGTAGGTATGGATGGTCAAAAAGTAATTGAAGCTGGAACAGGTAATAATCCTAATACCTTTGGTGAAGAAGTTGGAAAAAATAGCTTTGACCTCCAGTAATTCACAATATTTATAATAAAAACATATAAATTATGGGACTTTTAGATAAATTACAAACAAACGGATCTACCTTATCAACAAATAATGGTGGAACAGTAGCATCAATTCCTGGTGGACCTGTAGGAAATAATCTTATAACAAATAATTCTGGATTACATGCAGATGCTGCAGGAAATGCAGGACATTCTTTAGATGGTACAAATGCTAGTAATGTTGTTCAAAATTATGCTAATTATAATGATGGAATTGTAAATCCTTTACCATTACCTTCAGCAATTGATTTAAATGGTCAAGCACCAACAATTGCAGGACATGGTAACAACACACCTGGAGCATCAACACAAGCTTTACCTTATTTGCAAAACGCACCAAACTAATAAAATATGGGTCTTCTCGATATATTAAATGGGGAGCAATCTTTACAATTCTATGGAGGAAGTGGACCCAATAACGTTTCTTCAGGAGTTTCCTTTGGACAAAAATCTATAGGATATCCTGGTGGTGCTTTATTAAAAAAAGAAGATACACCTATTATTCGTATCCCTTTACCTGACTCAGGTGTAACTTTTAAACAATTAAATCCTGGTCTTATTTCATCTCTTATTTCTTTAGGAGTAGAAGGTATTAATCCTGAGGAAATTGAAAATATTAAAGAAGAAGCGGGGTTAAATTTTCTTAGTGGTCTTAAAGAAAAAATTAGATATGAATCTAAATTTTGGGGCCCTGATGTATTAAATAGAGGAAATCTTTATGGTTTAGTACGTGCATCTGATGATGTAACAAGATTAGTAAGATATTTTACTAACACTAATACTGCAGAAGGTTTAATATTTTTAGCAAAACAAAATTTACTTTCAAGAGTAGCAACAGGATTTGGATCAGAAACTCCTGTATTAGATGCTGGTAATGCTCTTGGTTTATTAAAAGGAGGGGTATATCTCCCTACTTCAACCATAGCACAAGCTGCTGTAAATGGAGTAGGTGGACATTTACTAAAACAAGGAATAGACCCTACAGGTTTAATTCCTAAATTAAGATTACCTCAATATCAAAAAATTAATAGAGAAGGAAAGGATGGAAACAAAGAACATAAAAATAGATTAGTAAAAAAATTAAAAAGACTTTCCAAAGATAAGGGAAGAGATAGAATTATAGAAGCATACGGAGGTGGTCCTGGATCTGTTTTAGGCATTGGGAGAACTAGAATAAAATACGCTACTGATAGTAGTGATGAAAATCCAATGCAAACCCTAATTACACGTAAAAATTTAGGTATAGGTAAAAATAATACAAATTTTTCAACGTGGGATAATGAAGATTTTAATAAAGAAAAATCTCCAAAAGATGGAAAAGATTCAATAAAAGAAGACTTTAGAAAAAAAATATTACCTAAAAAAAGCAAAGCAGAAAAAGGAAAAGCTCCTGAAGTTAAATTTTTAAGTGCTTCTCCTAGTTATAATCCTGATAATAAAAAAACAGGAAATATTGAAACAAGATTAAATTACAGAGGAGGAGGAAGACCTGGTGATGTATCTAATTATGAACTTGGTAAAAGAATTATTGGAAAAACTGATTTAATTAAAGATCAAGACAATATTAATATGTCTTCTATATATAAATCTCAAACTGCAAATAAAGAAAAAGAATTAAAAGATATTATTGAATTTAGAATGGGTATTTTTGATAATAGTTCTATTGAAGGTGATATGGAAATTGGTAGTGTACTTAAAAATTGGTTACACTTTAGAGTTTTATTAGATAAATTTAGTGATGGATATAAAGCAGGATGGAAATCACAAGAGTATATGGGAAGAGCTGAAAAGTTTTATAGATATAACAGTTTTGATAGAAGTGTAAGTTTATCTTTTAAAATAGTAGCTTTTACTAAACAAGAATTAATGCCTCTTTATAGAAAATTAAATTATTTTGTTTCTCATTTAGCTCCTTTTTACTCTGAAGCAGGATACATGTCAGGTAATTTAGTTCAACTTACTGTAGGAGATTGGTTAAAAGAACAACCTGGATTTATAGATAATATAAAATTAGATATAGATAAAGAATCACCTTGGGAAGTTAATTTAGGTCTTGATGGTGAAACAGAAAAGGAAGGTCCTGTAGTAAAACAAGTTCCACATATGATAAATGTTTCTATTAACTTTACTCCAATACATAGATTTAACCCATCAATTCAAACATTAGGCAATGATGGTAAAGATATTACATTTGGAAATGCAGCTGAATTTGATTATGGAGACCAAAAATATATTTCTTTAGAAGATGATGAAGGAAATGATGGGTATAACCAATTAGATAAAACAAAACAACAATCTAATATAAGCCAAAATAATTCTGTAACTAATAAGGATAAATTCCCTGGATCGTATGGATTAGATGGTAATCCATCATACAATGATATAGAATTAGATCTTGGACTAGATCCTAAATCTAGTAATGCCATAACTAATACAACAACTGAAACTACTCGTACAGTAGAAGGTATGAAAGTACCACTTAAAGATAGAATTAGTGGTTATTTTGAACGACGTAAAGCTGCTAAAAACTATGTCCCACCCCTAACTAGAGCAAGTCACCCAAGATGGTTATAATTTTTTAAATTATGAATAGATATAGCAATTTACCTACCATAACAGACCCAGAAACTAGAAAAACTAGTTACATAAACATAAAATATCCGGGGATACCTAATTCTCCCTTGGATATTTATGTATTCGTAGCACAAGGTGACAGATATGATACTTTAGCACTTACATATTATAAAGATTCTAGTTTATGGTGGATTATTTCTAGAGCAAATTCAAACCAACCCTTTGATTCTTTATACCCAATTGTAGGTTCTCAAATTCGAATACCTGATTCATCTAATACTATTAGTATAGTAGCAACGTATGAATTAATGAATGGTATTTAAAAATGGCTATAATAGGAGAAAAATTAAAAAGTTATGTTGCTGATCAAATTAAAATTCGACAGGAAAAATTATCTCCTAATTACATAAAAACTGATCAAGATTTAATTTATTTTGATGCCAAAACAGCATGGGTAAAAATGGCTTCTGCTGTTTCTGTTGAAGAAAGTAAATTAAGAAACTTAGGTTATGACGACATTGATGTAAAAGTTTTAAAAGGTAAAGGTTTAGCCCAAAAACATATTTTATTTGGTGGTATTGCAGACATGGATCCAATTTATTATGGAGAACCATTAAAAACTAAACAAGGATTTGGTGCCCCATCACAAACTTTTACTAATAAAAAGGGTGAAATAATAAATTATCTTAACCCAAGCTCATACGATATTTCTAAAGAGTTTGGAATTGTCCCTAACCCAGGAATAAAAGATATGTCTGTAAAGTGTTTAAATAGAGGATCTTTAAAAAAAGCTAAATTAAAAATTAGAGTAGAAAATAAAATTCAACTTCAAATAATTGATTTACTCTATTTAAGATTGGGGTATACCGTATTGCTTGAGTGGGGAAATAGTCATTATTATGATAACGAAGGTAAATTAAAAAATACACCTATTACTTTAATAGAAAAATATTTTTTTGGAGGAAATAAAAACCAATCACTTCAAAAACTTTCAAATAATATTGAAAGATATAGAGATAGACTGAATGGTAACTATGATGGGTTTATAGGAAAAGTTTCAAACTTTAATTGGAACTTCAATGAAGATGGTTCTTATGATATTAATTTAGAGTTAATAAGTTTAGGAGATGTTATAGAATCACTTAAATCAAATGTAACATTAGATACTAAGTCTAATGATTATATCCTTAATTCAACCTCAGGTAGTACTAATGTTACTATAACAAGTACTGATGACCCTATTAATGCCAATAGGACTTTAAATTCACTATTTTCAATTTTATACTTATGGAAAGATCAATATAAAACTTTAGTAGATTTTACTTCCCCAACTGATAGAGTAGTAAATGGAAAAGATTTAAGTATTAAATATAAAAATGGGGGTGATGTACATGAAAAATTTATTGGAGATGTACTAGACCCTATTACAAATGATGATTTAACTTTTACAACAGGAGAGTATACATTAACAATGGAATTAGGGTTTTTAAAAACAGCAACAGCAACTCCTGGTGATTTTAATACATATGAGTTTGCAACAAAAAACAACACTCTTCCAAGTTATACTACCCAATATAATAATGGAGAATATGGTTATTATAATTATCAAGATACAGACACAATAAAACTCACATACGATGGAACTTTTACAGGAACAGACAAACAAGAAATATTAAATAATATAATAGGGGCAAGTGATGTAATTCCAGGTGATACTTTTTCTTCAAATACTCCTGGTATAGAGTTTATAGATTTAAAATCCTGGTTAAAATATTTTAATTTTAATGCTAATACTTTACTCCCCTCTACTGATCCCTCATCTACAGTTAATTTAATGGTTGATGATACAAGTGAAAATACTGCATATAAAAATTTTTTAAATAATAGAGATGTTAGAATATTAAGCTTTCAAGGAGATTCAAAAACAGTAGTAGTTCATACCTCTCAACTTGGTGAAACAATGACAATAGGTGGTAGTACAATGTTAACAGTTGTTCCTAAAAACAAACAACAAGCGGTTTTATATTCTAATTTAAGAAATGATACTTGGCTTTATCCTCCTGGTGATACAAGTGCATATGTGTATTATGATGGGAAAGCTGCTAATCCTAATTCATCAACAGGAAACCCTTTTGGTGGATTTAAATTTAATAGATTTAATCCATCTTCAACTATTGTAGGATATAATAGCAAAATTTTTAGTAAACCAGGCGTAAATAATAAGGGAAGATTTGTTCCATTTAAAGCTAGAGTTGATATTCCATTAGTTAAAATTAAACTTACTAAACGAGTATTAACTACTACTACAGCAGCTAATCCTCTTAAAAAATTTCAAAAAGGAGACGTATTTAGACTATATCAAACAAATGATGGAGTTAACACTCACTTGTTTTACATGAGATTTGGTGCTTTACTTCAAACTTTAAAAAATGAAGTAATAAGTAGAATTGATATTGGAGAAAATGATAATTCTAAAAACCCTAATATTGTATCAATAAATAATAATAATAGGCCTTTTATAACAAATCCTACAAATGGAAAAAGAGAAATAAATCCTGAATTTAAATCTTATATGTCAAATAAACCTAATTTAGCTTCATTTGATGTATCTAAATGTATAGTTAGAACCCCAATTAATTTTGCTGCTAGTGGTACTAATCCTGCATATAGTTATTATATATTTCCAACTTCTAAAATACGAAGATGGTGGATTAATAATAGTGATATTGAAGAGGGAGGTAATTCAATGAATATTTATTTAAGTTTTAAATTTATAGGAGATGTTTTATTATCTAATACTGATAAAGAAGGCAATATTTCTGTTTATAAATTTATAAAAGGTTTATGTGATGGTATAAACAGATCTTTTGCTAATGTTCCTAATTTAGAGCCTGTAATAGATGAAACAACTAATGAATTAAGTATAGTAGATTCTTCATTAAATAAATCTGAAAAAAAAGGTGATTATCAATTAAATCCATTTTCATTTATAGGTGGTAAGGGGTGTTTTGTAAGAAAAGTTGATTTAAAAACCGCCATAACCCCGGAGTATGCCACAATGGTAACAGTAGGAGCAACAGCAGGTGGGTATGTAAAAGGAGTAGAAGCAACAGCTTTTGCAAATTGGAATAGAGGACTTAATGATAGATTTAAAGTTAACCTAAGACCTGCTAGCGATACTAATTCTGTAACAAGACAAGGTCAAATTAAAGACGCTATATTATCTTTTCAAAAAGTTTGGTTAACAGAACCAAACAGTTCTCTTACTTCATTAGGTATTAGTACTAATGAAAATGAATTTGGGTTAACCCCATCTTTACAACAAGTAGGTCCTGTTACTTTTAATTCAGAATTAATAGAAACTAATAACCAAATAGCAGATGAATATTTTAAAGCTTATCAATCTAGAGAAGGAGATGGCTCATCTTTAGGATTTATTCCTTTTAGTGTTACATTAAAAATGGATGGAATCTCAGGTGTAAAAATATATAATGAAATACTTTTATCAACTAAATTTTTACCATCTAATTATTCTGCTAATTTAAGTTTTATAGTTACAGCAGTAGATCATGCTTTAAAAAATAATGACTGGGAAACAACATTAAAATTAACACTAATCCCAACTCCTAAAAAAGGATATGAAGAAGTTGAAGTTCAAGATTTTACCAAAAGAAGTTATACATTTGTAAAACCTGCTGTTGTAACCCCTACCCCAGGACCTACTCCTACTCCTACCCCTTCTATAACAGGTGGACCAGGATTAGACCCTATAAAAAACCTAATTAAAAAGGTAGAAAGTGGAAACAATTATGATAGATATAATTATTATAATTCTAGTGGTGGTCTTAAAGATTCTAAAAACATTAGTGGAGGAAGGGCAAATAAGGTATTTAATGGAGTTACTGAAGGAGTTAATTTTGGAAAAGGATATACAGGTGCAGATACTCAACTTACTTCTATGACAATTACTCAAGTTCTCAAATTCCAAAAGAAATCTTCATCCAATCCAACTGGAACAGATTATGCAGGGAGTGCAGGTCCTTTTGCTGCAGGTGCATTCCAACTTATTCCAGGAGTTTTAGCTTCAGCAGTTACAAAAGGAGTAGTTCTTAGTACTAATTTATATGATAAAACTACTCAAGATGTATTAGGAAATTGGTTAATTGGTGTTGGACCTAAAAAGAAAAGAAAAAAATTAGGCAAATATTTAGAAGGAACTAATGGAGGTTCTCAATCTGACTTAGAAGCTGCCGTGCAGGATTTATCTTATGAATTTGCTTCTTTCCCAACTATGTTTAGAACTAAAAATGGAGCTATAGGCCCTACTAATAACCCAGGTAGACAAGGAAATGTAGTAACAGGAGCAGGAGATTTAGGATATTATCAAGGTACAGTAAATAGTTCAACTACTAAAATTAAAGTAGCAGATGTTGTTCAAGCTATAATAAAATCAAGGATTCAATATACTAGTAATAATCCTTCCTTTATTCCATCATATTATGTACCTTAATAACATTCCATATTTATAATATATACTGTTAATAATGGCTATAGTAGGAGAAAAATTAAAAGATTACGTTACGAAACAAATTGAAGTTCGACAGGAAAAATTATCTCCTAATTACATAAAAACTGATCAAGATTTAATTTATTTTGATGCCAAAACAGCATGGGTAAAAATGGCCTCTGGTGTTTCTATTGATTTAGATAAGTTAAAAGAAATAGTTAAAATAAATGATCCATCAGATTTAACTCAAAATGAAAAAGATCTTTTGGGAATGGGTTTAGCTAAAAGACACATTTTATTTGGTGGTATAGCAGATTTTAATGGAAAAGAAAAACCTTTATTAACTAAACAAGGTTTTGGTACTCCTTTTGATACATCTAAATCTATTAATCCAAGCTCATATGATATTACTAAACAATTTGGAATTGTTCCTAATCCTGGAATAAAAGACTTTTCTTTAAAATGTTTAAATAGAGGATCCTTAAAAAAAGCTAAATTAAAAATTAGAGTAGAAAATAAATTTCAACTCCAGATAATTGATGTTCTTTATTTAAGATTAGGATACACTATGTTACTTGAGTGGGGAAATAGTCATTATTATGGCAATGATAAAAAATTAAAAAACACCCCTGTTACTTTAATAGAAAAAAAATTTTTTGATAGTGAACAAATGGATTTTCGTTCTTTTTTAGGTGATATTGAAGATTTAAGAAAAACAACTAATGGTAACTATGATGGGTTTATAGGAAAAGTTTCAAATTTTGATTGGAGCTTTAATGAAGATGGTTCTTATGATATTAATTTAGAGTTAATAAGTTTAGGAGATGTTATAGAATCACTTAAATCAAATGTTACTCTTGATAACGAAACTTCTGATTATATCCTTACTTCAACTGCTGGTAGTACTAATATTACTATAACAAATACTGATGATCCTATTAACTCTAATAGAACTCTAAATTCATTATTTTCAATTTTATACTTATGGAAAGATCAAAATAAACAACCACAAGAACAACTTGTTAATCAGGGAAATGGGTCATATGATGAAAATAAAGGAATAAAAATAGATTATACAAGTGGTACAGATCAAACTATAGCTTACATAGGTGATTGTTTATCCCCTAATACATCAGATGAATTAGAATTTACTACAGGAAAATATACACTAACAATAAAGTTAGGATATTTAGATACTTTAAAAGCAACAAAAGGAGATTATAATACATATAAACTAAAAGGAAAATCTACAAAATATTTAGGACAAAATCGCCAAGATAATGCTGATGGAACTTATACATCAATTGATCCCTTTGGTCAATATGGTTATTATTATAATTTTACTGAACCAACTACTTTAACTTTAAAAGGATCTACAGTTGAAACAACTAAAAAAGGATTAATAACTAATATTATTAATGCTGAAACCTCAGCTAGTTTATTAGCTGCAGATGGAACACCAGTAGAATTTTCAGGAAATGAAGAAGATTTTAAAGCTCTTCAATTTTATTTAAAATATGGAAAATGGAATGAAGATTTAACCCCAGGAGTAGACTTTGCAGACACAAAACCTTTAATGACTGGTGGTGGTGGATTAGATAGAGATACTTGTCAAAAATATTATAAATATGTATGTGATAATAATATAGTTTACGCTTTAAGATGGTCATTTTATGATACAGATTATACTGATGATGGAGTAGTAGGCACTTATATGGTTGCATACAAAACATTTAAAGATACAGACAACCATCGAATTAAATCATCTGGTACATATTTTAAAGGTTCAGATATAGGAACAATATTATATTCCTTATATTATGAGAGTAGCAATAAATATCTTTTTGCAGATAGCAATGCTCAATTTTATGGTGGTAGTTATGGCACAGAGTACATTTATGAATACCCTGATGCACCAGGAGGACCAAGACGAAATTTTGGAGGAATGAAGTTTAATAGATTTCATATGTCTGATGGAAGACAAGATAATGAGTTTGGATATTATGATGTTTTTTCTGGTTTACCTGCAGATGCAGCAATAAATCCCGAAAAACTTGATTATAGATTAAGGGTTGATGTCCCCTTTGCTGAACTTAGTATTACTAAAGCTGGTGAAACTACTATTACAGTAGATAACCCTCTTAAAAAATTTGGAGAAAAAGATGTAGTTAGACTATACAACATAAGTAAAGAAGGTCAAAATACTTATTTCTTTTACATGAGATTTGGTGCTTTGCTTCAAACTTTAAAAAATGAAGTATTAAGTAGAATTGATGTTGGAGAAGCAGATAATTCTAAAAATCCTAGCATAGTTGGAATAAATAATGATAATGACCCTGGCACTCCAGAAGACCCAAATCCTAATTTTAAATCATACATGATAAATAAACCAAATTTAACTTCATTTGATACATCTAAGTGTTTTGTTAAATCTAGTTTAAGTTTTAAGGGAGATGGCACAACAGAAGATAATAGTTATAAACTTTTTCATAATAACAATAATTGTATACAATCTTGGTCAATTGATAAAAAAGAAGCTAATTCAATGAATATTTATTTAAGTTTTAGATTTATAGGAGAAACTCTAGAATCAAATACTGATAATCAAGGTAATATTTCCATTTATAGTTTTATAAAAGGTTTATGTGATGGTATAAACAGATCTTTTGCTAATGTTCCTAATTTAGAGCCTGTAATAAGTGAAATATCTAATGAATTAAGTATAGTAGATTCTTCTAAAAATAAAGCAAAAAATGATAGAAGTGATGAAAAGAAAATACTTAACCCCTTTTCCTTTGCAGGTGGTAAAGGATGTTTTGTAAGAAAAGTTGATTTAAAAACTGCTATTACTCCTGCTTACGCTACAATGGTAACAGTAGGAGCAACAGCAGGTGGATATGTAAAAGGAGTAGAAGCAACCGCTTTTGCAAATTGGAATAGAGGACTTAATGATAGATATAAAACAGAATTAAGACCTGCTAGCGATACTAATTCTGTAACAAGACAAGGTCAAATTAAAGACGCTATAGAATCTTTTCAAAAAGTTTGGCTAACTGATAAAAGTAGTATGTTAACTCCTTTAGGATATCAAAATGATCCTTTACAAGGAGTAAAGGATACGAGTTCTGGTGGTTACATAACTAATATTT
>VTLG01004137.1_pt1 | contig 35583 bp, 45 predicted proteins | sample 4694571 | NCBI WGS metagenome assembly VTLG01 (sample SAMN12604809, study PRJNA352737) | marine metagenome | biome: ENVO:00000447; feature: ENVO:00000209|ENVO:00000569|ENVO:01000036; material: ENVO:00002151; isolation source: viral sequences binned using virsorter ...
GGTATGTTCTGTGGGGGTTACAAAGGTTACTTTTGTTACATATATATAGACTCTAGAGGGTCTAGAGGCCTTTGTTTGTATGGGTGTTTGGGCGTGGTTGCCCTTGGGAACCCATCCAAGCATTGAGGCTGCTTTGGCCTTGTAGTAGCTTTGGCCTTTGCTCTACGCTCCTGCTACATTTCTTTGATTTCCCTTTTTGTGCAGGAGTCTAATGCCCCTCTAACGGGCGATCATACCAGGGTTAGTGGTAGCTCGGTCCGGAATTTGTTGTACGCAGTACCGAGATTGCGTACATTGTACGGTATCGGGGTGTTTGGCTTTTTGCAATAGTATGACAGGAGGTTTTTTATGTTTTTTGAAGATTTTGACGAGGTGTGGGATGTGGAGGATGATGAGGTGCTAGAGTGTGGGTTAGAAAATCCTGAGTATTGTGAAAGTTGTCAGTGAAGGAGAATAGTTATGCCATATGGTAAAGGCACTTATGGGAGTAAGAGGGGTCGGCCTTCTAAGAAGGCTAAGGCTGCTGGTCGTAAAAAGATGAAACGTAAAAAGTAATGACTGATTTAGAAGTTGCTTTTGATTGGCTTGGCGATCCTAAAAAAATAGAGGCGTTTAAGAAAATTAGGTTTAAGAAGCACGCTAGATTAAAAAATGTTCCGTGGACTGCTGAAGAAAAAAAGCAGGTAGGGACTTGGCCTGGCCGTATTTATTCTAACGCATTAACTCCTCGCCCTAGTTTTTATTATCAAGGCGAAAAAGTAGAAGTTTTTTACAAGAAGGTTTTTTAGAAAAATGGCTCCTAGAAAAGTAGCAAAGCCTAAAGCTACGGCTGCGTATTATCGTAAAAACCCTAAGGCTAGGGCGAAGAAGAAGGCGTATGATACGAAGTATCATTCTACGAAGAAACGTAAGAAGTATCGTGCTGATTTAAATAAAGAACGTCGCCGTCGTGGTATTGCCGGTAAGGGCGGTAAGGATGTTTCCCATAAGAAGGGTGGCGGTTATACGTTGGAGTCTCCTTCTAAGAATCGGGCGAGGAACAGAGGAAAAAAATGAGGAAACTTACTAATAAACCAAGAACAGGTGAGTTCTGGACTTGGTTAGAAGAAGTAGCGCCAGACGCTTTATTATTTGATGGACCAGAAGGTTACGCATTTGATAGCGCAATTATTGGCGTAGCAACAAGAATAGGCATGGAGCCAGTTGTAGCGTATGAAGATAATCGTTTAGTCGAAGCGCTTGTAGATAAAGGCTGGGATTATATAGATGCTGTTGAGTGGGTAGAAATTAACACTAAAGGGTCTTACTTAGGAGAAAACACTCCAATTATTATTAATTTGCACAAAGAATCACCATACTTGTTGTGGCGTTATAAGGTAAATGATTAATAAAACATTGATTGGCATGATTAATGGCTTCTGGTAAAGCTACCCCAGTTGAAAAATGGGTTGAGTACCTTATTCTCCGACGTAGTAACAGTATCTATAAGTCAGCTCAGAAAGCTGGCGTTAATTATCATTCCGCTAGAGATAACGAATCTGGGGCTGCGTCTACCCGTAATTATGTAATAGCTAAAGAACAAGTTGAATCAATAGGCGTTTCTGGTATTCCTAGCTACGAAGAATTAGATCCTGAAGTGCAGGAATGCTGGGACAACATTGAGAAATTCGCTTTACGCTACTTTGGCATTATTTTGCAGCCGTGGCAGATAGAAGCCACTGAGAAAATTTTTTCGCTTTTTGAAACACCTTTAGAAGAATACGTTGTTATCAATGCTCCTCCTGGCAGCGGTAAGTCAACGTTTTTTGCGAAGGTGCTTCCGGCTTGGGCGACGGTCCGTAATAGGGCGATTAGGGGTATGCTTGGTTCCTCGACGCAACGTCTCGCTGAATGGTACACACGGCGTTTGCGTGCGGAGTTTGAACGAGAGCATGTCGCCCGAGCCGAACTAAACGACATTAAATTAGGGTTAGGAGTTGACGCTGAACGCACGTTGCAGCAGGATTTTGGGCAGTTTAAGCCTGACGCTAAAGAAATATGGAGAGCTGAAGCATTTACAGTTGTGCAACCGGGTGACGTAGCTTTATCGCAGAAAGAACCGTCATGGTCGGCGTTTGGTATGGATTCTGGTTTTTTGGGTGGCCGTTTTGATCTTATTATTTGGGATGACGTTTGGGACCCTCGCAAGATGCGTAACTCAGAATCTCGTTCTGACATGTATCGGTGGTGGGATGAGGTAGCTGAAACACGGTTAGAGCCTGGTGGTTTGCTTGTGTTGCAGGGGCAGCGTATGGCTTCTGACGATATTTACCGTTATGCGTTAGATAAGTTTGCTCCGTTAGATGAGGATTATGATGCACCCGAGGTAGATGATGACAAGGTAGATGGTGAAGGCGAACGTAAATACAGCCATCTTAAATATAAAGCTCATTATGATGATAGATGCGAGCAGTTGCATAGTTTAGATTCTCCTGCGTACCCTGAGGGTTGTTTGTTGTATCCTCGACGGTTGCCGTGGCGCAAAATACGGCACATTAAAGCGCAAACCCCTGACAGGTACGAAATTTTGTACCAACAAGAGGATTCTGATCCTGCCTCTGTCCTTGTTGATCCTCTTTGGATTAGTGGAGGTCAGGGTAAGAACGGTGTTGATTATGTTGGGTGTTGGGATAAAGACCGTGATTTGTGGGAAGTGCCACGGTATTTGCCTGGCGACGTGATGGTTGTAGCGTCGGCTGATCCTTCTCCGTCTAATTTTTGGGCGTTGCAATGCTGGGCGTATTGCCCTGAAAGCGAATACAGGTATTTGTTGGAATCGTATCGTCGTAAAATGGATGCGCCAGCGTTTTTAGATTGGAACCACGACACGCAAAAGTTTACCGGCGTAGCTGAGGAGTGGTGGCAAATAAGTAACGAGATAGGTAACCCGATTACGCATTGGATAGTTGAAGCGAACGCTGCTCAAAAATTTATTTTGCAGTACGATCATTTCCGGCGCTGGTCGGCTCTTAGGGGCGTTGAGCTTATTCCGCATTATACGCATTCTCGTAATAAGGGTGACCCTAAGTATGGGGTGCAGATGTTAGCTCCGTTGTATCGTTTAGGCCGTATTCGGCTTCCTGGCAAGCAACGGACTGATGCTCGGCCTCATTCTTTGCTTTTGGTGAATGAGGTAACAAAATGGAACCCTGAAGGCACAGGTTCTAGAACTGATGACTGTGTGATGGCACAATGGTTTGTAGAACATAACTTAGAAAAATTATATACGCCTATGTCTGAGCCTATCAAACAGTGGCGACCTTCGTGGGTAACAGAAAGCTAATACATTGAAAAGCGCTGAAGAAATTGTAGACCTGTACTATACACGGTCATCTAATCATGCTGGTGTGAAAGAACGAATGCGTCTTATTCGTGACCATTACAACGGTGACGTTATTGTACCATTGCCTGAGATAGATTCTACTGAGGCTTCATCTGTTGCTAATTTGTTAGCGCAAGGTTTAGATCAGACGGCGATGCGTATAGCGTCGGTAACGCCGGACATTGTTTGCCCTCCTGAAGATGAGTCGTCGAAGCAAGCGCAAAAGTTTGCTGCGATTCGTCGTAAGGCGTTGTTTGGTTGGTGGCAAAACTCTCGCATAGATATGCAGCTTGCAAAACGTGCAAGGCATCTTATTGGTTACGCTAGCAGCATTGTGCAAATACGGTTCGACCATGAGAAAAGTTGCCCGACGTGGCATGTTCGTGATCCTTTAACTTCGTATCCGTCTAATTTGCGTGGGCCTGATGAAATGAGTCCTGTTGATTGCGTGTTTGGGTATGAACGTTCTCAAGGTTGGATTCGTAGGCATTATCCTGACGCTGCGTTACGATTTGCTGGCGTTAATGAAGCACCATACGACAATGACAGACCTGTTGAACTTATTGAATACGTTGACCGTGAAGAATATGTGTTAATAGCAATACACAATCCTGCTCATAGTGTTGGTGTGCATACTATGAACGATAATCACGAACCTATTATTGCGGAACTAGAACGCACACCTAACTTGACAGGTGTTTGTCCTGTCATTATGTCACAGCGAATATCGTTGGATGAACCTAACGGACAGTTTGACGGCATACTAGGGATGTATCAGCAACAAGCAAAGCTAATGGCGTTAGAAGTCATAGCTGTGCAAAAAGGTATTTTCCCTGATACATGGCTAGTGGGTCGTGCTGGCGAACAACCAACTATTATTAACCCTGCGAATGGGTTGACAGGCGAGGTTGGTGTTCTTCGTGGCGGTGATTTGCGAGACATGCAATTACAGCCAGGGTTTATGACGAATCCTGCGATTGATCGTTTAGAAAGAGCGCAACGTTTAACTGCTGGTGTTCCTGCGGAATTTGGTGGCGAATCCACTAGTAACATTCGTACAGGTCGCCGAGGTGACGCTGTGCTTTCTGCTGTTGTTGATTTTGCTGTGCAAGAATCGCAACGTATCCTTGCTCGTTCATTAGAAACCGAAAATAAGATAGCTATTACTATGGCTAAATCTCATGCAGGTAATAAATCTAAATCGTTTTATGTTTCTATGGGCAAAGTGAAAGGCAAGGTAGATTATGTCCCTAACAAGCACTTTACAACGGATGATAATGTTGTTAGCTATAGTCATGCTGGGGCTGATATCAATAATCTTGTTATTGCTGGGGGTCAAAGGTTGGCAATGGGAACAATGTCAAAAGAGTCTTTTATGAAGATAGATCCTCTTGTTGAGGATGTTGAATCTGAACGTGACGCTGTTACCGCTGAACAGTTAGAGCAAAGTTTGTTGGCTGGTATTCAGCAGCAAGCAGCAGCAGGGGCTATACCGCCCGGTGATGTTGCTCGCATTATGGAACTTGTTAGAGCTGATAAAATGGAACTTGCTGGCGCTGTTGAAAAAGTACAGCGTGAAGCGCAAGAAAGACAAGCCGAAATGGTTTCTCCTACATCCCCTGAAGCACAACCCGGCATAGCCCAACCCGGAGCAGGAGCGGAAGCTATGGCTGCCCCTCCTCCTGCCGAGGGTGGGCCTGCTGGTTTGCGTGAACTTCTCGGAGCGTTGTAATGCCTAGAAAAGGTAAAGGGCAGCAAGCAACTAAAACTGTCACAGGGCAACAGTATGGTGAAGCTAAAGCTCAAGAAGAATCACAAAATGTAGTTGCGTTGCCTCAAATGGAAGAACCGCAAATACCTACAATGCGCCCAGGTGAATCACCGTTTAATCGACCAACCGAAAGACCAACAGAACCTATTGCTACTCAAGGGACACCTAATCCACAAATGTCTCCTGAAATAACTATTGAAAGACGTATGCGTATTATGGCTGCGTTACCTGCGTTAGAAACAATGGCTTCTGAACCGTATGCAAATCCAAAGTTGCGTAACGCTGTTCGTAAAATGCGAGCGTTTGTAGGAAACACTGAAGATTTTATAAATAGGGACCAGTAATGGGTTTTTTTGATATGGTCGGCGGTGTCATCGGTGGCGTTAAAGACGTTGTTGGTGGAGGAGCTGAATTTGCATACGATACTGCTAAAGCTGGAGTTACGTTTGTAGGCGACCCTAAAGAGGGTCTAAGCATGTTCATGGACACCTTGCAAGAAGATTTGTTAGGTCAAGTTGTCGGTGGTGCTTTTGGCCCTGACGGAATAATTGGTTCTGTTATAGGAGAACTCCCAGAAGAATTTCGTAAACCGTTTCGTACTGTGCTTGAACCAACAATGGAAGCATGGGATTGGAGCATACAAAACCTAGTTGACCGGCCTCTAGGGACAGTAGCGACAGTTATAAACGCTACGTTAGCAGGTTCAGATATTAGTGAATTATTTGATGGATCAACGTGGGCGACTGCTTGGGAAATAAACGACAAACGCACATTTGGTCAATCAGTTGCTGCTGCTATGTATAACATAGATCCTTTCGACGATGAAGCGTACAACGAAATTCGTGACAATGATTTATTTAACCTTGTTTCAGGAACCGCTGATTTTTTTCAAGAATTTGTAGACCCGGCAGCTATTCTGTTAGGTGGTTCGGTAAATATAGCTAGAGGAAAAACAGTTTTTGCAACTAAAGACGGGGCGACAATAGTTGGTCGTTCAAATTTTGAAAAAATGGGTGGTGTTTTAGCTCCCCAAAAAATTTACACTCCTGGTGGCGGTATTTTCCGAAAGAATTTATTAGGCAAAGAAAGATTAACTGACGCTCAACGTGGAGCGAGAGCTGTTGTTGGAGAAAAATTTGTAACGCAACGTGTCGATAGTTATCTAGATAGCCCTAATTACACACTTCTTGAAGAAGAAATGGCTAAAGTAACAGAACCGTATATTACAGAATTTGGAGGGTTTGACGCTGCTGGCGTGTTAGACCCTAAATCAGCGAAAGAAGCAGTTAACCAACGATTTGCTGTTCTTAGGCAAGTAACAACTCGTAAGGGTTCAAAAATGCCTGAAGAAGCTGCGTTTATGATTGCTAGTGGCGCTACTCCAGAAGCTAGAAGATTAAACGCTAGGCTAGCGTTAGGCGATGTGTCAGTTTTAGCAGACGCTGCTGAAAAAGCTAAATTTGCTACAGAGTTGCTTGACAGCGAAGATTATTTGACACTTGTTGACAGGCATGAAGAATTAGTGCAAATGAAAGATTTAGGCATAATTGATCCTGAAGGGGTTGTTGAATTAGCGGAAACTGGTAAACAAATAGCTGAAAGAAGCAAAGATTTAACTAACGTTGATTGGTCTACAATGTTTGACGGCTATTTAGGGTTACTTGAATCGCAATCAAGGCGTGCTGTTGATGTTGCTGGGAATCCAACAACTGGTTGGGTTGACATAGCTAACACTAATGAGCATTTACAAAGCATTACTGAAATGACGCTTCGTAAAATTGTTGGTTTAGACATGATGGATGCAACTGCTGTAAAAGCTGTTGGTGAAGCAGGGGGTCAAATAACGAAAGTTTACAGCGATCCTTTTAATAGGTTATTTAATAACCGCAAAGCTGTCATGTTACAAAAAGGCGAAAAAGAATTTATGTACGATGAGTACGCTATTCGTAGCGTAATAACACCGCTTAAAATTCGTAAGTTTCGAGTGTTTACAGAAAGGTTACCGCAAGCGTTAGTTGATTTTTCTGACAATCAAGCGTTTACCCAATGGGAACGAATGTTGCAACAAGCTTCCCGGGTTGACATTAATGGCACAAAAATTATTAGCAAAAGAGAAATAAATAATCTGCTTGGAGAGTGGACTCGTATAACGTCTAAAACGGGTTATGACGCAGTTGAATTAAAAATATTATTTGAAAACACTGTCGATAAGTTAGCCAAAAGAGCTGATAAAACGATGGCTAAGCAAGGAATTAAGGTTGAAGAAAAACTTATAGACACGTTAAGAACTGCTAGAACGATGAAAGAAAGCGTTACAGCTAAAACTAAAAATGCGTACAACGCTAAATCTCGCCGTTCTTTGTCTGTAGATGAATCTAGGCAATCAACTCATTACACGTTTATTGATCCTAATACGAACGTACCGCATACTGTTATTTCTGGTATGAGTCCTCAACAAATGCGTCAATCAGGGATTGTTCCTAGATGGGATTTAATTAATACAGAAATTAAAAGAAAGTATAATAGGAATGGCAACGTATACCGGAAAACAATACAAGGGGTTGGTGACGCAGCCCAGTTTGTTACTAAAGGAAGTAGATCAGTTGCTACGTCAGCAATGCAAGTTTGGCGACCTTTAGTTCTGTTAACTCCTAAATGGCCGATGCGTGTTCAGTTGGATGAAACATTGCGTCGTGCTGCTGATTTGGGTGTTATAAGTGAAATGCGTAATCTTATTGGCGGTATTGGTGACATGCGTGATGTTTATGCTACCTGGGGCGTAAATATGAAATTAGATGACGTTACTAATTTTATTATGGATACAGCTAACAAAGGGAAAGAAGTTCCGTTTGAGCATATGGGAGATGCGTTACGTCATCTTGAAACTACAGGCGTTGAAATTAAAGATCTTTTAAAACAACATGCTGACACGATTAAAATAAACGAAGGCAAATTAGCTAACCATGTGCCAAACTTTGCACAAGGAATTGGTTCAAGAGCTGGTATAGCTAGAGGAGCGTTAGGCGCAGCGTTACTTGGGCCAACCGCAGGTTTAGCTTGGGCAGCGATGTACGGTGCTAGACGGTATCAACGTGTTCGTAACGTAGCTAAAAGACGGGCAGGTCTTGCTGTAGCTGACAGTTTACAATTTGAAGCTAAACAATTATTAAATGAAGCGTTAGCTAACGCAGATGATGGTTTACGGCAACAAGCTGAAACTATGCTTGCAAGAGCTGAAGGTATGCGTGAAGCAGTTGATGCAATTACTCCTGAAGGAGCGAAGATTGACGACATTGTTGATAATTTAGAAAAAGCGCACATGTTGATGGATGAAGCAGGCATGGCGAATTTAAGCATAGGTGGTGCAACGATTCGTAACGCTTATGGGGATACTTCTGATTTTAGAGAAATTATTTCTTCAACTGTGTCATCGACTAAAAATACGTCTTCGTTAGTTCAAGGTGTTAAGCAAGCGCAAGAACGTCAAATACTTCGACATTTTGACGCTGATTGGGAAGTTTGGGACATAACAAAAGACGATGCAGTAGCGTACCGTAAAGGTTGGGACAATTTACTTGGTCGTTCTACTGACAAAGGCATACGAAGTAGTTACCCAGAATTTTACGAAATAATTTGGAGTACAGCTCCAAGAGCAGATCGAGTTGCAGCTATGCAACAATTGCTTAAAGGGAACCAAAATTTGCGTAATAGGTTAGGTAACTTAGATGACCTTAGATACCATCCAGATCCAGAAGTAGCTAACTTTACTCAGAAAGCTGCTGACATTATTGACGAATTTGATGACATATTGCCAGCAGAGTTATCTGATTTAAGAGCAAAAGCTGCTAGAGGCGAAAACGTTACTTGGAGCGAAGTAGAAAAAGAGTTGCGTGCTAGAGAAACAAAACGAGTTGAAGATCATAATAGATTCGCAAAAGATAATAACGTAGGTCTTGAACCAGGTGATGAAGGTTACGTCAAACCAATTACTGCAAATGAAGACATTGGCGTGCTTGTAGCTAAGTTTCGTGACGATTACAAAGTTGATAATTTTGGTAAATCAACTTCTCCTAATATGAAAACCGTTGATTATGGGCGAGGTCCATTTACCGGAGAAATGGGAGAAAAAATAGAAAACTTGTTTAAATTGTTAGGTGAAACTCCAGCAGATCAACTATCAAGAAACCCGTATTTTAGAACAAAATACGAACGTGAAGTTAACAGGCGTTTAGCTTTGTACACAGACAAAAACGGTAACGTCAATATCTCTCAAAGAAATTTACAAAAGATAGAAGATCAATCACGGAAAGCAGCTCTTGGAGAAACAAGAGATTTGCTTTACGATTTAGCTGAAGAAACACGTTTTGCTGAAATGACAGCAAACATTATGCCGTTCTTTAACGCTTGGCAAGAAGTTTTAGGTAGATGGGCAAAACTTGGTGTAGAGAATCCGTACTTTGTTGGCAAAATGATAAACCTGTATCAGAAACCTTGGAACGCAAAGCTTTTAGGAATGGAAGAAGTATACCAATACGATGAAGCTAAAATAGCTGCACGCAGTAAAGAATTAGGTCGAGAATTAACAGAAGAAGAAAAAAGAGAATTTGAAACAGCTAGTTATATTGTGTTTCGGTTACCTCAACCAGTTAAAGACATTGCTGGTGTGTTAACTCCCGGTCCGTTAGCGCAAACAGCAATCGATAATGACATTAGATTCAGTAAAGAAGGTTTAGCTTCGATGCTGCAATCAACGACACCAGGGTTCGGTCCTTTAGTGTCTATTCCAATTAGGCAGGCTGTGTTAGAAGACCCCTCATTGGAACAGACATTCAAGTTTATGTTCCCGTATGGACATCCTGAAGGCAATTTCTTTGAACAAACGTTTGCTAGTTTTGCTCCTGCGTATGCTCAAAATTTACGGAACACGTTTATGGACACTCCAACTAAAAAACGTGTTGTTTCGTCGTTTTTTCAACAAGTGTTAACTGAATACGAAATGTCAACTCCTGGAGGAATATCTGAATTACTCGCTGATGAACAATGGGTGATGCAACGAGTTCGTGAAGCAGAAGAACGTGCAGAACAATTCTTTATTTTCCGTACTGCTGCTGGATTATTTTCACCTACATCGACAACAGTGTTATCTCCTTACGCTGACCTGATGCAAACAATTAAAGATTTGCAACGTAAACACGGTTTTCAAGAAGGTAACGCTATTTTCTTAGAAGAACATGGCGATGAATTTGTTTATTTGACAAGCAGATTAACAAAATTAAATGATGGTGTTGCTGCGTCTGCTGTGTCAGAAGAAGCGTACATTAAATACGAAAGTCTTGTCCAAGCGCATCCTGAAATTGGTGCTTGGGTTACTAAAAGTCTTGGCGGTAAAGACGAAGAATACTTGTTTAATCAAGCAGCGTATCGTCGTCAAACACAAATGGATGTTAGTCCTCTAACTCCTGGAGTGAAACGTCGTGAATTAAAAACACCTATAGAAATTGCTGAATCTGTTGACGTTAGCGAAGGTTGGACAAAGTATATTGCTTTAAATGATTTTATTCGTACTATCCAAGATGATCGGCAAGCTAATGGTTTGCCGTACAGTTTAAACAGCAACGCTATGGCTGCGTTTCAAAAATTTAAACGAGACGAAATCGCCAAAATTCGTCAAGAGCATCCTTTGTGGGGTGAAGCATGGGATGCAAACAAAGGTAAAGATAAAATTGTTTCAATAATAGATGGGTTTGTAACCGCTTTAGGTGATGAAAATTATTCGGAATTGATACTAACTAGACCTTCGTCAAAACATTTAATTGATTATTTTAAATTGCGTGGTTTTGTAGAGCAAGAATTAATTCGTAGAGCTGAAGAACAAAATGGTAGCTTGAATCTAGAATCTAAGACCAACGTTGACCTATTATTGTTTTGGGAAACAGAAAAACAAGAACTATCTATGCGACCAGAATTTTCAGTTGTTTACGATAGGTATTTTGAAAACGATATGATACCGGCGAATAGCTTTGTATCTGTCTTAAAGGGATAAATGGTATACGATCCAGCAGCTAATTTTCAATCAACTTACGGGATGAGCGCTGCTGAAGCATCTGCGATGTATAACAGTTCTTCTTCCCCTGCTTTGGGTTTTGAAGAAAGTTTAGTAACTGAAGAAACAAGTTTTGAAGAATCCCCAACAGGTTTGCCTGTAACTCTTGAATACACAGAGCAAATACCTATCACGGCTGAGGATGTTCGTAGCGCAATAGGTGGTTTAGAAGAACAAGAACGAAAAGCCATAGCTTACGAAATGTTCCTTGGCGTGCCAATCGCATATAGTTCATACGAAGATGTCTTTAACGAAGACGGTTCAATAAACGAAACCTATTTTGTGCAAGCTGTAGAAAGAACGTTAAATTTTGCTGAAAAAGCAGCCCCGAGTGAAAACTACTATTTTTTAGATATTCTTCAACGAGGCGATGCTGGTGAAATGACACCTGCTGAATTAACAAAAGCGTTCCAGGATCGTGTCGCTGAAATAGAAGAAGAAAAAAGACCTAAAAGGGTTATTAATTATATGGACCCGGCTGGTTTGCAGGCAGCGTTGAATGATGCTGCTGGTTCTGTGCTTGGCCGTAAGATGACGAATCAAGAGATGAAGGCGTTTGTTTCTAAGATTCATGGTATGCAGGCTTCTGGTGTTTCTAGTATTGCTGTTGGGGCGCAAGCTGAACAGTTTGCTAGGTCTGCTGCTCCGGTTGAGGCTGGTGCTATGGATCATGCGAATGCTGCTTCTTTGATTATGCAGGCTGCTGGTATTGGGGGTAGGCGATAATGGAAAAGTATGATCTTAAAGATCAACGCTTTAGAAAAGAAAGTTTTGCTGCTCCTGGAGATTTAGAGTGGATTAAATACGGCGATACTTATGTTGCTGGTGATGATTCTCTTGGTAATTATATAGATCAAGTTTTTAGCACTCTTGAAGGGAAACTTAAAAGAGCTAATAATAGGATAGGGACTCTTAATAAAATAACAAAACATTTAGAAAAAGATCCACCGAAACGTGGCAAGGATCGTAAAGAATGGTTTGATGATCTTGAATCTCTAACAAAAAAAGCTGGTATTAGTCTTTTAGACCCTAAAGATAAAGCAGCTATTGAAAGTGACCTTGGCGTAATTACGTCGCCTACGTTTTCTTTTGCATTTGGCGAAAATTGGGAAAAGCAAATAAAAGATGCTGTTAAAGAACAAGAAAACCAAATTAAAAAAGATAACGCTCAAACGTATAACTGGTTTCAAAAAATTAGCCAAGACAAAAGTATCGACGCTGTTAAAGAAGCGTTGTATGATATGTCGCCTGAAGGGTTTGTTGATGCTATAAAAAATTCTACTAAAGGATTTGGGGAAGACACTCGTGAAGGGGTTAAATTTCAAAACATTGCAGATCCACAGTTTGCAGAGTTTGTGTATGAACAAGAAGGAACGTCACAACTTGGTTTAGAAGTTTCACAATTTTTAGGGAAACCTCCAACACCTTCAGAAGTTTCTGAAGATGCTCAAATAACAGTTGAAGAAGAAGTTGAACAGCAAACAGGAAATCAAAATTTAGGTACGGTTTTTGCAGCGATAGACAAACTTGATGAATATCAAGATATTGCAGATTTCGCAGGGATGTTTGGTGGCGAGGCTTCTACTGCCGGGTTAGGCACTGATGACACTGATCCCCCTCCTGGTCCTCCTGGTCCTCCTAGTTCTCCTGGTCCTTCTGGTCCTTCTGCTGCTGACCTAATAGCTCAAAGCAAAGCCAACGAAGATGAAGTATACGCACTACTCCAAGAACAATTCGGAGGGGCAAGCTACTTCTTTAGAAATAACGCATTAGATATGCAAGTTGGGATAACAGCAGACGGGACCATTGTTAGCTACGACGACAAGTCAGCGGAAAACACAATTCCGTTAATGGATTATATTGTTGATAACGGCATAACCAGCATAGCTAGAGTCAAAGGACTCCTACAAAAAACAGAATGGTGGCAAACAACAGACGTAGCCCGACGAACATACGACGTTATGTGGGGCGAAATGAGCGACCCGGAACGAGCTGAATGGTTAGAGCCGACAACAGACGCATTAACGAAAGAAGCGCAATTCTTAGGATTTGATTTAAGCGAAGAAGATGCGTTTACGTTAGCGCAGACACTAGCCCAGAATGGTGATAGTGAAGATACGGAAGCTATCCGTGAAATGATTATCGGGCAGTTGGCTTACCATGAAATTACTAATGAGTTTTCTGATTTCTCGGCAGGTCGTGACGCTTTGGAACAGTTAGCGTACAAATACTATGTGCCACAGACAGAAGAAGCAGCTCAAACCTGGGCTGAAGATATTTATACTGGTGAACGTACACAAGCAGAGTATGAGCAAATGCTAAAAGCTACTGCTGTGTCGAAGTTCCCGACGTTAGATAAAGTTATTAACGAAATGGGCATTACCCCAGATCAGTATTTCTCGCCGTACAAGTACCAGATTGAACAGATGCTTGGCAGGCAAGTAGATATGTTAGATGAGTTCTCTGATGTTATTGAGTACATCCCTGATACTGGGACTACTTCTCGCCCGATGACTCTTTCTGAGGTTCGGAACTTTGTTCGTGCGCTCCCTGAGTGGCAGCAAACTGGTGATGCTAAGGATCAGGCGAGGGCGTTGGCGTTCTCGATTGGTCAAACGTTTGGGGAGGTGGCGTAATGGCTGAAGAAGATACAGTGCTAACAGATGATGCTGTTATGGAAGCGCAAGAAACGCAAGATGACCGTGACGCTTTGCAAATAATCAGTGACACACTAGCCAGCTACGGTTTAGAAGGACTAGCAGCAGACGCTTACCGTTTCCTTATGGAAGGCGCTTCAACAGAAAGCGTAATGATCCAACTTAAAGAAACAGAACAATTCAAAGAACGTTTCAAAGGGTTAGATATGCGTCAACCTGGCATGGCTCCGTTAACTCCAGCACAATACATACAGTTAGAAAGCAATTACCGGCAAACAATGGCAGCAGCAGGGCTACCAGAAGGTTTTTATGACAGCCCTGACGACTTTGCTGAATTTATCGGCAACGACATTTCACCTGCTGAAATGACGCAACGGGTATCTATGGCTTCAACAGCAGTAGCAAACGTCAACCCAGAACTTAAAAACCAATTACAAGAAATGTACGGCATAGGCGTAGAAAACGACGGAGAACTTATAGCCTATTTCTTAGACCCTGACAGGGGCGTAAACGTAATAGAACAACGCTTACAAATGGAATCCGCTGGCTTATCAGCAGCAGCAGTACAAGCCACAGGACAAGGAATACAAAAAGACGTGGCCAGACAATTAGCTGGACAAAACGTGCAAGAACGTGAAATAACGCAACGTTTAGGGCAACAAGCTGGGCTAACGCAGGCAACGTTAGGTGATGAAGGTGTTGGAACTTCCGAACTAGCAGCAGCTTCGTTTGGTTTAGATTCCGAACAGACAGCTATGGTTAAAAGATTACGGCAACGTAGGCAGGCTTCCGCTATGAAACAAACTGGTGGTTTGGTAACTGGTGCAGGCGCAAGCGGTCTAGGAGCTGCACAAAATCAGTAGGTTGTAGACTGATCCTCTGATTTTCTCTATATTTAGTTATGTATCCGGCCCCATTAAGAGGGTGAGCTGTTTACACATAATTAAACTCCGCTAGCATTCCACCGTTGTTAGCGTGTACGAGAAGGTGAGTGACATAATGGAAACAGAGTCTACTGAAACCGAAGAAGTTTCTAGTACCGAATCCAAACCAAATTGGCGTAGAGAACTCGAAGCGAGAGCTGCGAGGGCTGATGAGCTTGAAGCGCAAATTCAGCAAATGCAACGCAAAGAAGTGTTCCGTGATGCTGGCTTAGATCCATCTAATAAGATGACTGAGTATTTCATGAAAGGCTACGAAGGCGAGCTAAGTGTTGAAGCGATAAAAGCTGAAGCTCAAAGCGCAGGTTTATCAAATGTGGTAAGCCAGGTTAATACTGCTAATTTGGAACAACAGGCGCAGTTTATGGAGCAAGTTGAAGCGGAGCGTAGAATCGCTGAAGCTAGTGACGATGCTGGTCCTGTGACAGATCCTCAATTAGAGAGTTTAATTAGACAAACTACAAACGCTGCTGAATTAGCACAGTTGTTGGAATCTAACGGTTTTACTATTAACGCAATGACGTGAGGTAGGCTCCAAATTTAATTGGAGATAGCCTAATGGCAATAACACAAATGAGTTCGCTGAACTCTGCTGGTAATGCAGCATTTGAACAGCTCGCTTACTTTGCGTTGCGATCACAACCTCTTTTTGAGATGGTTTGCGATGTAAAAACCACAAACCAATCGCACGCTGGTGCAAGCGTTAAGTTCACAAAGTACAGTGACCTATCACAAGCTACTTCAGCAATTTCCGAAACTTCTGACCTCACTCCAGCAACAATGGGTGACGCACAGGTTACGGTAACACTTGCTGAGTACGGCAATACAATACAAACAACCGCTAAAGCTCGTGGAACCAGCTTCTTAAACATAGACGCTGACGCTGCGAACATTATTGGTTACAACATGGGTGACAGTCTTGATAAGATTGTTCACGACATTGTTACTGAAGGAACTAACGTTCTATACGGTGGCGATGCAACCGCTACAGGGGAACTAGCAGCAGGCGATATTATCACCGCTGATCTTGTTCGACAGTGTGTAGCTAACCTCAGGACCGCTTCTGCTCCTGCATTTGATGGCAACGTTTACGTTGGATTTATCCACCCTGACGTTTCCTACGATCTGCGGAAAGCTACAGCCGTAACTGACGTTATTCAACACCAAATCCGTCAAGACGGAGCTGGTGTCCGAACAGGTAGCATCGGTACATTCGGTGGAGTTGACTTTATTGAAACACCACGAATTACGCTAACCGCTGACGCTGGTGCTTCTAATGTTGATGAATACAAAACTGTTATTGTTGGTAGACAAGCTCTTGCTAAAGGACACAGCCGGGCAGCCGGTTTTGGTGCTGACCCAAGCATCGTATTCGGTCCTGTAACCGACAGCTTGCGCCGATTCAACACAGTTGGTTGGTATCACCTTGTAGGATACGGAAGATTCCGTGAGGAATGTATCCGAAGGATTGAAACATCATCCTCAATAGGCGCTAACTAATAGCTCCTAAACGATATTAGGGAAGGCTGACTTTACTGGGAGGTTGGCCTTCCCTATATCTTTCTTTATTCGATTATATTATTATTGGACATCATGGAAGATGAACAAGTAAACGTTGTGATAACCCCTGAGCCGATTGAGGCTAAGGTTGTGACAGACGAGGAGAACGCTGATGGCTAGCGGACTTTATGGAATAACTTTTCTTAACGCTTTGAAAAATACTCTTGCGTTAGACTTAGACAGTGACACGATTAAAATTATGTTGGTTACGTCGTCGTATACGCCTGATTTCGGGGCGCATGATTTTAAGGGTGACGTTTCTAATGAGGTTTCTGGAACTAATTATACTGCTGGTGGTAACACGCTTGGCAGCGTAACGCTTACTCAAACAGGTGGCACTATTAAATTTGATGCTGCTGATACTTCATGGTCGTCTGCAACGATCACTGACGCTAGAGGCGCTGTGATTTACGATGATTCTTTAACTGATGATCCGCTTATTGCGTATATTGATTTTGGTGCTAATTATTCTTCTAGTAATGGCACGTTTACGATTGCGTTTAATGCTGGCGGTATTTTTACAATAGATTTAACTCCATAAGAGGTGACTGATGGCAACTAGATATCCGGGTGCTTTAGACAGAGACCCAAATGAGCTTCCTGATAATATAGCTGATTCTGATACGCTTGATTCTCCTAATCATGCGACGGTGCATAATAATGTGAATGGCGCTGTGTTGCAGATTGAGGAGAAGTTAGGTATTGGTGATACGACTGCTTCTGTTGGTGCTGTGTTGCATGGTACGGCTGCTGGTGAGTCTGAGTGGACTTCTGATCCGTCGATTGTTGGTTCTTTGTCGGTTGCTAAGGATTCTGCTGATGCGGTTATTAATTTGACTGCTCATCATGATACTGAGGCGACTGCTGCTGAGTTGACGTTGCGTAAGTCGGATGGGTCTAAGGCTTCTCCGGCGCTTGTTGATGATGACGCTGTTCTTGGAAAGATCATGTTTCAAGGCTATGACGGCAATAGCTATGCAAATGGAGCGCAAATTAGGGCGCAGGTAGATGGCACTCCTGCCGATGGTGATATGCCTACTGAAATGATCTTTATGGTTACTCCTGATGGCGGTTCCGAAACTCCTGCTACTGCTATGACCATTAGCCCAGATAAGAAAGTCACGTTTGCTGGGGCGACCCAACACGATTCAACACTGACAGTCGGAGTCGATGACACAGGTTATGACGTTATCTTCTACGGGGCGACAACCTCAAACGGTTACGCTTGGTGGGACGAAAGCACTGACTCTTTCATTGTCGGCCCAGCAGGGCATTTGTCGTTTGGTGAAACTGCCCCTACTTGGCCTGTTGAATTTGCAACTGACGATGATTTAACAGTTTTTGATAGTACCAGTAAAGGTGGAGTTTGCATTCTAAATTCCGACTACAACGCCAACGATTACACAGCATTAGATTTTGGTTACACAGGTTCGGACAATCCCATCGGGCGTATCGCTACAAGAATAACAAGTGGCGGTTCTGAATTGTGGTTTGGTACTTCTGATAATTACAGCAACGGAATTACCAACAGTTCAGTCAAGATAACTAAAGACGGATATTTGAAACTAGGCGAAGCTACAGATTACACATTAGATACAAACATGAACGGACCACTTCAATTCAGTTGGAGCGGTTACACAGGTGGCATACTCGGAAATACTACTGGAATGTTTATCGGGCATAACTCCGCAGCAAGAACCATGTCGCTAGTAACTAATGAAACAGAACGTTTGAGAGTCATGGGCGATGGTCGTGTTGCGATTAGAGATGACAGCACCGCAGGTGCTATTACTAACAGGCTTCTTACTCTGAGAAGCCAAACAGCTAGCATGACTGGGTTGTTATGTTGGTCTGAATACGACGTGGGCGCTGCTAATGGCACAGCCGGTATTTTCATGCTCGGCGACAGCGGTGATTCTACAAATCCTGACACTGGCGATTATTTTATTCTATTCAGAAGGGGCAACGGAACAACAATAGGTAGCGTGCGTGGTACTGGTTCAGCTTCAGTAAACTTTTTAACGACTTCTGACCAGACAATGAAAAACGATTTGGGTGACGCTGGCGATGTTGGCCCACTTATTGACGCTCTAAAGATTCACAAGTACACATGGAAAGATGCGAAAGCTGAAGTCGGTGAACAGCTTGGCGTATTCGCTCAAGAAGTTTTAGACATCTCTGGAATGCCAAACGGTATTGCTACTCCAGCAGAAACTAGAAACGAAGCTGTAGACACAACCACTGACGAAGACGGCAACGAGGTAGACGTAAAAGAAGATGTTTACTACCCTGCCGGTATTGACTACGGCAAGCTAGTACCATTATTAGTGCAAGAAATTAAAAGTTTAAGACAAAGAGTAGCGACTTTAGAAGGATAAAAATGCAATTTGACCCAGTAGAGATACTTCAAGAAGTAGAAAGAAAATTTCCACTACAACTACAAATCTGCGTACAAGCAGTACAAATTAGAAAGTTACAAGAGCCACCAGAAGATGATACCGACGACGAACAGTAGCATAAACACTAAACTTTTACACCCTGAGTTCAAACGCAGGTTAGAAGCGTTCTTTGCCGACGACAGAATTTCTGGCCGTGTCAAAGTAGTGTCTGCTGTCCGAACCTACGCACAACAAAAATACTTGTACGACGGATACAAAAGCGGTAGAGCAGGTTTTAACCTAGCAGCCAACCCTGATCGCAAAACAGCGTCAGGCTTCCAAGGCTCCTACCACATGCAACAACCAGCGTTCGATAACTGGGGTTATGCCGTTGACTTTAGAATTACTGGTCGAGGTATCAGTACTTCTCAAGTAAACGCCATAGCTAAATCGTATGGCATGGTTGCATACGTTCCGGGTGAGTGGTGGCATCACCAGCCTTGCAAGGTAGTTAAGGGCAAGATTCAGTGGTTTGATGCTCCTGCTTTGAAAGGGACAAAAGCTAAGAAGAAAGCCAAGCAAGACCTTAAGGGTATTGGCGCTGCGTTAGCTGAAATAGAAGATTTGATCCGACGACATCCGTTGAAGAAGGGTTCTAAGGGGCAACCTGTGAAGGTAGTTCAGGGGCTTCTTGGTAATAAGGGGTTTTATCGGTACAAAGTTGATGGGGATTTTGGAAGGCTTACGCATAAGGCTGTTGTGGAGTTCCAGAAGCGTCGTCTATTATATGTTGATGGGATCGTTGGTCCTAATACTTGGAAAGCGTTGTTGAGGTAAATCATGGCAAAGAAAAAAACTGCTGGTCAATGGACCGATACTAAGCCTGTTACGTTACGGCAGATGAAACAAGCAGCCTCTAGGGGCGCTACAAAACCCAATGAGCATCGCCAGTACAAGCCTAAAAGCACAGCTTATAGGGGCGGTACAGTCGCAGCTCGGCCTAAGAAAAGTACTAAACCTTCTAAAGGGGCTTCTAAAGGGCGTGTAGAGCATAAGGCGAAAAACCCTGCGGCAAGAAGGGGTGGCACAGTAGCGGCTCGGCCTAAAAAGGGCTATAAAGGTGGGACTGTAGCAGCTAGACCTAAAAAGGTAAGTTACAAAGGTGGGACTGTAGCAGCTAGAAGTAAAAGTAGACCTAAAGCTAGTAACGAAAAGCGAACAAATATAACTCAAACTGCTGGTTATTGGACTGACACGAAGCCTGTTTCTTTACGGCAGCAATATCAAAAAGCCCCGTATTATGAGGGTGGCACAGTTGCAGCTCGGCCTAGACGAGCAGCTAAGAAACCCAACGAGCATGTGCATAGGCGACCTGCAACGGGGCAACCTCAGTACTCAAGCAACATAAACGCAGGAGCAGCGAAAAAAACTAAAGAATTATCAAAGTTCCTTTCAAACGCAGCTAGAGAAGCTCAAAAAAGAAAGTGGAACTGATGAAAGAATATCTAGATTTACTTGAACGCTGCGGAGCAACGTTCGTACAAGCAGCAGTAGCCACGATCAGTGGTAACTCTTTCCTTGAGATGGGCGTAAGCAACTGGAAACTTGTTGTAGCTTCTGGGTTCGCTGCCGTGTTATCTGTTCTTAAGAGCTGGGCTGCTACTAAAATTGGGGATAGTTCGTTCTCGTTGGTTGGTCGTAAGACTCAGCCTGAGGAGATTCTTTACGGAGAAGAATAGGGTTTTTGTATGGCTACAAATTACCCTAGTAGTTTAGATTCTTCGACTCAGCAGCCGACTATTGCTGCGTCGGATGAGATGGATGATTCTGGTAAGGAGCATGATGTTGTTCATACGAATCATTCTGGTGCGATTATTGCGTTAGAGACGAAGTTGGGTACTGGTGATTCTAATGCTGTTGCTGATGCTGTGCTTATGGGTACTGGTTCTGGTACGTCTGCGTGGGATACTTCTCCTACGTTTAAGGGTGCGGTGACTGTTGGTGTTGATGATACTGGTCATGATGTAAAGTTCTTTGGCGCTACGTCTGGTAAGTACTTTGAGTGGGATGAATCAGCAGACATGGTAAAACTGCATGGTTCTTTGCGTCTTATGAACCATGAGAATGCAAATTTTCCTGATGCAACAATAATATGTGGGAGCAATGCTGATGTCACTCCTGACTCACATTTCAACGCCCACTTTGTTGTTGATGGGAACGGATATGTAGGAGGCATTTCACTTGATGCAAATGCCATGTGGGTTGGACACAACTCATCCGCTCGCAGCATTTATCTTGCTACTAATGAAACAGCCAGAGTAAAGATTGACGGTGCTGGTATTATGACCACACCTGAAGTCCCAGCGTTTCGTGTTGCTAACGACACAGGAGGCGCAGGTTATCTTCATAACGGTTCAGTAAGTGGAGCAGGAGTTATCGTATTTGGTGACGATAGCGGAACTGGACTATACGATAATGGAAATAACTACAACACAAGTACTGGTATATTTACTGCCCCTGTAACTGGGTATTACTATTTTAGTATAAGTATTTTTAAGTACACGACTTACGACAACGACACCAATACATACTGGGGTTTCAATACTAGCAATGGGCAAGCGTTAATAAACCACGGAACCAAAGGTGAAGATGGTGGTAGTACTGTTGCTGCACTATTTTATTTAGACGCAGGTGATACTTGTTCAGGTTATTGTTTCAGCGCTCTTGATATTTACTCATGGCGAACAGAAAAGTACAATTCATTTCAAGGCTATCTAGTAGGATAAGGAGGTAATATGGCTAAAACATTTACAGTAACAATTACTGATGCTGAAGAAAAAGCGTTCGCTTGGGACACAGTAGATCCAGATGCTTGGGTTGATAATGTTGTTAAGAACAAATGTCGTAAAGCGAAAGATCGTCTGTACGAGCAAGAAGTTCAACGAATGACTGACGACGAAAGTGTTACTTCTATCCCTGCAAATAAAGACACAGTTATCAATAACGCTGACGTTAAGACAGCGAAACAACGGCAAGACGAAGAAATAGGACCAGAGTAAGGCAAGTGCGTGGCTGGAATAGCATATCGTACTTCAACAAACTACAGAAACTCAGGCGCTTACCGAGAATCAACCGTAACCGTAAGCCCCTCAACAATAGCCTGTACTGCGAGTGTCCCGGCTGCAACCGTGACAGCCTTTGCGAATGCTGCCGTTGCGGTAATTGCAGCTACGACAACTGCACCTGCACCGACTGTCACAGGGACAGCTAGTGTAGCTCCTAGTGTGGTAGCGGCTGCTGCCACGACACCTTCAGCGACTATTTCAGGGGCAGCGAACCTAGCTCCTAGCGTGATTGCTGGTGTTGGCGCTATGCCGTCAGCGACTATTTCAGGTACAGCTAGTATCGCTGCTGGAGTGATCGCTGGGGCTGCTACAACGCCTTCTGCGACGATTTCAGGGACAGGTAATGTTGCACCTGCGGTGGTGGCTGCAACGGCTTCTACGCCGTCTATAACGCTTCAAATTAACCAGACAATAAGCGTTGACACAATCGCTAGTTTAACCGAAATAGCGACCCTAGTATTTGAGAAGAAATACGTTCCAGTGGTCGAAAATATCCTCCCTCCGTTAGATGTCACGAAATACCCGATTATTAGTCCAGCGAGGAACCTGCGGAGATTCTATACTCCAGCAGAAAAAGGTCGTAATATATTTATATTAAACGATGGGTCGGTGACGACCCGACAACCGGCAGATATGAGTACAGTTTCAAGAACGATATATGGTGGGCATGAATCCCCCACTGATTTAACGGACAGCGAACTGAGCGCATTGGCTACTGCTGGGTATAGTACGGAGGTAGTTGGAAGTGCCTAGATACGATTACAGGTGTAAACGGTGCGGTAACGTGGAAGAAATCATACATGGTTTCGACATTGACCATTCGTTTCATTGCGTTGATTGTGGCAAAGAGATGAGCAAACTTATTTCAGGTGTGAACATTGCTCCTTCTGCTACGCCATCTCGTAGTTCCGTTATTGATTTAGAAGCAACGAAGAAAGCTGATCGGGCGAAGGATGCTGATATGGCTGCGTATAAGCGGTTGCGTCAAAGCGGTGTCCAGCCTCCAAAGATTAACGGTTCAGCTCATTTAGAACAGCACGCTGAAACTACAAACGAGGTTACTACCGGACATATTTATTCCAGTGATTACAGTAGGAGAGAGAACGAGAAGTTCTTGGATGACATTGGAGTAGGATGACGGCTCAAACGTGGATAGATGAAACAAAGAATTTGCTTCTTACTGATTATGTTGAGGAATACGACACGTTAGGAACAGCGTTAAATGACAGCGAAACCACTGTTAACTTTACGCACGATACTGCTGGTATTGTCGCTGGTTCCGTTATTGAGATTGATACGGAACTTATGTATGTGTTCAGTATGAACGCTTCAACAAATGACGCTACCGTTAAGCGTGGTTTCAGGGGTACGACGGCAGCTTCGCACGATCAGTATTCGCTGGTGACGGTGAACCCCAAGTTCCCTGCACAGCTTGTGTTAAACGCTATTAACGACGAGTTGGCTGATTTGTCATCACCGCAGAACGGTTTGTACCAGATGAAAACCGTTGAGCTTACATTTAACGCAGCTCAAGATGGGTACAACTTAACTGGGGTAACTGACGACATTCTTTCAATTTATCAAGTGACATATTCTGATGTTGGGGCTGAGGCTTCAGAGCCTGTTATTTCTTCATGGACTTTACGAAGGGATCGCAACACTAGCTCATTTGCGTCAGGGTACGCTTTAGTGCTACATGATGACGGCTGGCCCGGTCAGACGGTACGAGTGCAGTACAAGACAGGGTTTGCTGCGTTGTCGGCTACGTCAACTGCGTTAAGCACTGTTGGGTTGCATTCAGAAGGCTATGATTTGCCTGCTCTTGGAGCTGCGCTTAGGCTGATGTCTACTCGACCTGTCCGACGAGAATTTATTGACGAACAGGGGTCTAGCCGTAGAGCAGAGGAAGTTCCTGCCGGTGCTGTATCTGCTTCTATGAGAGATTTACGAGCTTTGCGTGAAACTAGAATAAACGCTGAAGCTGCTCGGTTAGATCAAAAGTATCCGTTGTTCTGGACTCGTTCAGGTGGTAAGACTCAGAACTCTGTGTATAGAGGAGTCTAAATGGTTCACAAAGCGGAACGTCTGCCAGTTACGCTAACAATAGGCACAACAGAACATAGTTACAATATCGAAGTTGGCCAGTATCGTCGGACCACTGTCCCTACGTTGCGTGAGCAGAGGGATACGTCTAGCGAACCCGGCGAGCAGTCGATTGATAGCCAGTTTTGGTTGAGGTCGCAGACGGATTGGTCGTATGGGGCTGGTCAAACGTATTTTGATATAAATGAATCTAATAGGGGAAGATTCAGTTCTTCTTCTGGTGTCGATGTGTGGACTAAGGGCCAGATTTCTTTGCTTCCTATGTGCGAATCTAAGAATAATGCTAAGACGTACACAAACGTAATTGCGAAAGTGTTTCGACGCACAAGCAATGATACGGATTACATGTATGTTGCGAATGGTAATGTGCTTGAGTATTCGACTAATTTTAGCGCTGCTGATGGTTCGGTGACTTGGACAACGGTTACTGCTTTGGCTAGTCCGCAAACGATTACAGATATAGCTTCTGATGGAAACAGAATTTACATTGCGTATGGGAGTAGCCGTGTTACAGCAGAAACCGACATTGGGGTGACAGATCAACCTGCTACTTTGGGTTCGCTCAACCCTGATTATTTGCGTATTGTTGGAGGCAGATTATTTGGGATAGATGGCGGTAACATAGCGGAGTACGATTACGGCGCAGCGAAAGTATCCAGCAGTTTAGATTCAACACTACTTGGTGGAGGGCTATGGGTAACCGTATGCGCTGGTCCAGTAGGTTTCTACGCTGCCAGCAACACAGCCGGAACAGGAGCAATAAGTTTCATATCTGTTGGAGCTGCTGACGGGTTACTAGAAGAACCACAACAAGTAGCTGAACTCCCCAGAGGAGAAGAAATAAACGACATGATCTCTTATGGAGGGATTTTAGCTTTAGCGACAAGCAAAGGGTTGCGTATAGCAGCTATTGACGCTGGGTCTGGTTCTGTAACGTATGGTCCTGTCATAGACGACGTTGGTGAAGTGTTTAGCTTAGTAGCTGACGAACGGTTTGTGTGGTTTGGTGGCGGTTCAGGCAAAACGTATCGTGCGGATTTGTCACGGTTTACTGAATCGCTTGTACCTGCATGGGCAGAAGATCTGGTATCGGTTAAAGACGCTACTTCTGGTGGTGCTGACGCATCTCCTAGCAACGTAACGCATGTTGCTAGGTCAGGTGGGGGAACTTACTTTGTTGATTCAGCTAATGGGGTGCAAGGCCCAATGTCTACAGGGCAACTTGTCGCTACCGGAACTATGACGGTTGGTGATGTTAAATGGAACAGCCAATTTGATAAGATTTTGCGAACTATTGAAATTCGTTCAGCTCCTTCTTCGATTGTTGCAGCGTTGCAAACGTGGGGTGACGCTGATGTTGAATGGGCTGATGCCGACGAGTTTTGGGTTGGCCAGACGGCTACTGTCGGTGGAAGTGTCACAGCTACGGTTACGAATGATGAGAACTATTCGGTGACGACTGGTACGTTAGCTAATAAAACACCTACTAATGTTGCTGCGCTTGTGCCAGAATTATCGGAAGCGTTCAAAATACAGTTAAACCTTACAAGGGATTCAACGGTGACTGCTGGCCCCCAGTTAGAGTCATGGAAAATACAGGCGTTCCCTGCGCCAACAAGAGTCGATGAAATAATAGTCCCTATTATTCTTAAAACTAGGGTAGCTACGTCAAGAGGGCGTGGAACAGCAGCAGCGTATGACACTAAAGCTGAATACGATGCTTTACGGACAGCAATGACAGAAAAAAAGGTAATAACTTATCAGGAAGGATCACGTTCCGATACCGCTGTTATTGACCAAATAGCCATGTCAGCGGAGAAATTATCTGATGATGGCGACTGGTGGGAAGGGGTATGCACCCTTCGCCTACTAACTGTCCCCTAGAATGGTATATGACTAAGATTCTCTATTACGACATTGAAACAGCGCCTAATTTGGCGTATGTGTGGGGCCAGTACCAGCAAGACGTTATAGAGCATGAGCGTGAATGGTACATTATGTGCGTTTCTTACAGGTGGGAGCATCAGAAACGCACCAAAGTATGCTCATTAATTGACTTCCCTAAAGAGTACGAGAAAGACCCAGAAAACGATTACCACGTTGTTAAAAAATTATGGGACTTGATCGATGAAGCCGATATTGTTATTGCCCACAATGGGGATAAGTTTGACATGCGTAAAGCTAACGCTAGGTTTATTAAGCATGGGCTTGGCCCACCTTCATCTGTGCAATCTGTGGATACTTTGAAAGTAGCTCGTAGGTATTTTATGTTTAATTCAAATCGTTTGAATGCTGTGGGTAAACACCTTGGGCTTGGGGAAAAAGTACAGACAGGTGGATTCCAACTGTGGGCTGGTTGTATGCGAGGCAACATGAAATCATGGAAAACTATGATTAAATACGCTCGTCAAGATGTTGATTTGCTTCGTGATGTGTATTTGGCGTTGCGCCCGTGGATGACAAACCACCCCAACCTAAATATCTATTCCAAAGAACACGCCTGCCCTACTTGTGGTTCGTACAACCTGCAACGTCGAGGCGTTAGGACTACTAAGGTCAGTGTGTACCAAGCGTGGCAATGTAACGATTGTCGGTCTTATAGCAGAAGTAGACTAGCTGAGAAAACAGAGAAACCTTCTATCGTTCCTTAGTTTGTAATTGTACTGTAGGTGAATGGCTCGTTTTTTCTTTGTGCTGTCACGAATATTGTTTGCTTCCATGCTTATCATGGCGTTCTTGGCTCCGGCGAGCGCTCAAGCTGAGAACGTTACGACCTGTGTTGAAGATGAGGAAGATGATTTGTTGCGTTGCACTGTGTGGGTTAACGAATTTGAGGCTGGGCCTACGTTCACGTTGGAAATAACTGAGGACCAGACCCCGATAAACGCTATTACTTTTACGTCTATGACCTGCGATGATTGGGATAATGCGCCTCATGCCTACGCTGCTGATCCTCACATCTGGTTATATGTAGCTGATAGTGAAGGAACATTGACGTTAGTTGCGGATGACGATGACTCTGCTCCGCATAATGATGGAGCTAATATGTGTTGGGACAGCCAACTTACACCTACGTTAGACATAGGAACATACCAGCTTAGGGCTGATGCTTACGATGACGAGCATATAGGAACGTATACTTTGGAATTGTCCGGCGGTTCGTGGAGTTTAGATGGTTCAGAACCAGAGCCTACTCCAACTCCTGACCCGACACCTACTCCAGAACCTAGCCCAACCCCTGAACCTGATCCGACACCAACTCTTGAACCTGAGCCAACGCCTACGCCTGAGGAAGAAGTTGAGCCAACGCCTACGCCAACGCCTGAACCTGACCCTACTCCTCAAACCGACCCCACTCCTGTTCCCACGCCCGAAGATGATGTCCCTGAACCTTTGCCTGAAAGCTCGCCCGAACCAGAACCAACACTACCAGCAACCCCAGAACAGCCAGAGGAACTACCCACACCACTAGAAGAATTGCCAGAATTGGAATATGAACCCCAAGAGCCAGAAGTGTGGCAACCACCAGCATTGATATTAGAGTTAGAGGAAGAAGAAGAATACCCATACGAAGATGATACCATGTGGGACTTTGATAATGTAGAATGGGATGAGTTTGATTTTGACGAGTTACCTGAAATAGATGAGGAATTTGAAGATGAATTGGAATTTGAAGAAACAGAATTTGAAGATATGGATGACGGATTCGATGAGGAATTTGAACCGGAGTTTGAAGAACTGGTGGACCCAGACGAAGAACAAGATGCCGAACTGGATGAAGCAGATTTTCTAGAAGAAGAAGATATTGAATTTGTCCTTGAAGAATTTGAGGACATTGAAGAAATTGATTTTCAGGAGTTAGACATAGATGAGCTTGACGACGAAATTCTTTCTGAAATACTACAAGATGAAGAAAATGTTGAGGAAATTCTTGAAGAAATCCTAGAGGATAACGAGGAGTTCTTTGAGGAAGCGTCTGAGGAACAAGTAGAAGAACTTTTTGAGGCAGCCCCAGAGATATTTAATGAGGCTTCTGACGAGGTTAAAGCTGAGTTAGAAGAAGAAATTAACGTCTACGCTGGCGGCCTTGAAACGTATGTTGCTGAGGATTCAACGATTACTGTTGAGGATCGTCGGGTGGTGATTGCTGTTACAACTGTGACTACAATAGCTACTGGAGCTGCTATCGCAAGACCAACTCCACCACCGCCTACACCACGGCCAACACCAACTCCAACCCCCCGACCTAGCAGTCCGCAAGCTGTTTCTCCCAGTGGTCCCGAAGCCCCAAGGAGAAAAGCAAACGATGATAAAACGTAGAGTTAAAAGAATGACAAAAGAAATCTTTGCTTTGTCTCTTACCGCTGGCTCAACAGGTATCGTGCTAATCACTTTATCTGGTGAAACAAGGGAGTATGGTATTTGGCTTACCGTAGGTTCGTTCATCTGCCACATGATCGGTGTTGCGATTGATTGGAAAGACGAGTGAGTTTAGAAGCCCTGTTTCTTTTGATACTTACTGGTTGCTTACTACCGTGGATGGCGTGGGTTTCAACTGTACTCATTAAGATCGAGATTAGGTTGGCTAGAGGTGACGCTGTACTAAACAATGTTGAAGATCAGTTAGAGGACCATGAGCAGAGGATCAGGGCTTTAGAGCAACGTTAAGCGCATTCCCAGTGCTTCCATCCACCGATGTCAGGTAAAGCTAAAAGCCATGCGCTAGCGAAAATGTTTGCTACTGGGTCTAGGGGGGAAGCTCCAGCAAAACCAGATTCTTCGGCTCGCCAAGCCCACCATTGCGGTATGTGTTGCATCAATCCAGATGCCCCTGATGACGCATTAACAGCTTTAGGGTCGCCACGACTTTCACAGTGCATTACTTTCATAAAACGATCTGTTTGGTTTTCTAAACCGTAAGATTGTAATGCAATTTCTACAACTGGTTGCCACCTATCTACAGCCGGTCCCCATACTTCAGGGACATCAGGTGATGGAGTTGGTGTCCAAGGAATTGTGAAAAACCAGAGCATAAGTTTAATCATGGGTATTGGTCTTTCTCATCGTTGTGTCGCCATATCATAAGTAGCTCTGCCGCAAAATCGGCATCCAATATAGCTACCTTACCAACCGCTCGACCTGCTGTAGACCGCCTGTCCCCGTGGATAGCAAAAATTACCCACTGATTATTCTGGGCAATTTTTCGGATGCGGCTAATCCACGGGAACAAAGTCCATTTGCGCCTAAATTTACACTCAATCGGAATATCTAAATCCCCCAACCAGATGTCATGCGACTCAGTGTTAGCGCTTGTTCTATGAGCGTCTTTGTGGCCCCATTCGTAGAGCATAGCTAGTATTTCATTTTCACCTGTTGTTCCCTTTTGCTTTGCTTTAGACATTAAAACAATTTCTCCTGTTTCTCTAATCGTTTGTGTTCAACGGTAACTATCGTGTCGTTACGGACACCTCCATGCGGCACAAGCATGACCTCTACCAGTTCAAAGCCTAGCTTCTTTCCAATGCCGCCGGAAGTCCAACCAAATCTAATAACTTTGCCTTCAGGTTTAACGATCCGTGCTATCTCTTTTTTGTACGCTGTCCACGGGTTTTGTGTGTCGTACTGGGTGACGGTACGCCCAATGCCTTCATAGCATTCTTTAATCTGCCGGACACTGTACGGTGGGTCGAAAAGAACTCCGTCAACTGATTCATCATCAATAAGTTTCAAGAAATCTAATGCTTCCAAATTGTAATCAGCTTCGTACTCTGGGTTGATGTCGTTGGTCCACGTCATTAAATGTTTGACGTTGCTGTTCCTGACAAAAGGATCAACCCAAATTTTCGCAGTATGTGGCCACGCCCCCAATAGCTCACGCCTAAGCAAATGAGCTATCGGTTTAATGGTAAAAGTTTCCGAACTGGGCATCGCCCATTCCCTTGAAAACTTTATCTCACTCAACGATTGACCCGTAATGGGTATCAGCGTAAGCGTCGATAACGTGACGGATTTGACCTGACCGGCTTCGCCCTTCGGCAATCGCCCATGCGTCAACTTTAGCTAACAATGACTCTGGGATACGCATAGCGATCAATTTGTCATTCTTAAATTTTGGTTCTTCTTCTATTGTTGTTTCTGGTGCTTGCATCACTACTCCTATAGTCGATGTTTCTGTCCACATCTGGGACATGTATTGTTGTTTGTTTCTAACACTTTTGAACCAATTACCCAACCACAATCACAGCTAACATAATGCGGTGATTTAGTGCGTAATCGTTCTTTCTTTTTACCGAAATCTTCCCACACTAAAATGGATCTTCTGGGTCGAATCCTGCGAGTGCTTCAATCTTTCTTTTTTTATCTTCTGATAAGCCCTCTTTGTGGGTTTCGCCAGCGCCCCAATTTGAACCAGATTCAGGTCGAATTACTGGGGCTAAATCCCATACGTTGCAGTCCCAACCAGTAGCGGTTGTCCCGTCTTTTTTCTTGTATTGTCGGCTGCTGAATTTTCCTCGTACAATAACTCTGCTGCCTTTGCCGGTTTTGCTTGCAACGGCTTCCGCTAGAGCTGTACTGCTGTCTCTAGAATCTTCCCAAACGTTTAATGTGACCCAAAAGGTTTCGGAGTCTTTTGATTCAGATACGGCTAAGGCACTTTCGTACACTGTTTTGCCTGTTGGGGTGACTTTAGCTTCCCATTCTCTACCTAGATTGCCCATTTGGTAATGGACTCCTTCGTTTAACATTATTCTTTCTCCTCATTTTCTGTTGGTTTACTGAGATAATCATGGATAACATAAGCGCCAGTTTTATGGCCCCCATCTACCCAAAGTTCGAGGCAACAACCGGCTTTGGCTGCCGCTCTGCGAAAACTATTGGCTTCTATAACCTGTGCTCTGAAGCCCTGCGTTTGGCCCTTCATGCCGTCGTAATCGCCCACAGATTCTATAGCGATTTCCTTATCATCTACGGTTATTTCTAACCTCCAGATAGCTGCTTCAAGGTTGCCTTCTTTGTCGAAAAGGTCACTGTCCGGCACTTTGCTCCATGAGTAGGGGCCAACGGCTGCTAATAATAATTGTGACACATTGGCATGACTTACGAAAGCGAGATCTCTCCCTGCTTTCGGCTTTGTCTCTATAAAAACTGGGCTAGGCGGTTTCGTCAGTTGTACTAATTGTGACATCAAGTTCCTCCTCACCTGATAATAAATTTGAATGGTATCGTGCAACGTCAAGAGTTACATCGTCAGACCCTAAGCGGTGACATAATTCGTTGTGTCGGCAATACCTACATTGCCAAGCGCCACCTTTTGACGGCACTCCATAAGGGCTAGGAGAGTCTTGAAATTGTAACTCTCCATTGTCGTCAGGGATATACGGTTTTGGTAGGTTACCGACAGCAATATCTTCTTGAACACTTTTGAACCAGCCCAATTCCATTTCTGCTATTTGACGTGGTGTAATATCCCATTCAGAAATGTGTTCATCGAGGCCGATCACCCACTCGATTGTGTCTCCGGCCTTTATTTTGTCACGCCAGCTATCCTGTTTAGCGACGTACACAATCCACAGTTCATCAACTTCTGCACCGATAGCGTACAGTGCTGCTTGTGCGACATGACCTATTTTTGGGAGTCCATCTTTCGCCAACTTAAACCCATACGATGAAGTCGTTTTCAGTTCCAAAAGTCTTTGCGTTTCGTCATCGACCCAAACTAAACCATCGCAACTACCAGATAAGGACACGTTAGTTATCGGAGTTAAATCTAGAGGTAGCTCATACTGGCCTGAAAAAGCTTTTTGACAAGCCTTTTGGATGCCTTCATGGACAGCGTTACCGATGTCAAAGGCGATCAAAGTGCCTTTGTCAATAGCGTTTGTCTCTTGAAAACGCAAACTCTCAAAACCTCTTTGTCTGAGACAAGAACCTGTAGAACTTATACGAAGTTGAGTCCCACAAGCCGTAGGTTTTTCCTCCCGATTATTCTCTAAGTATTCGCCGTAAATCCGGCCAATTTCTTGTGTAAATTTCACGATAATCCCTCCTGCAAATACTGTTCGTGTTCACGCCGTGCTAGCAAATGACGTTCTTCGTTTTCGATACGTTCTTGTTCGTAATCAATGTCGAGGCGATACCACGCTTGCCTTGGGAACCCTTTAACATTCATCATTTTGGACTCAATCGGGACTCCGCACTCTCTAAGTTCTCTCGCTCGTCGAGCGCCATCTCCACCGCATACGACCTCTGAAAGTTCGTCTCTTGAAACCCAACCTTCATAAACTAAATGATTAGGATTTTCGACATCAAAAGTATTGCGATGTGATTTCGTTAACCGGATATGTCTCGCTCCATCAAGATGCCGTAAAACTTTCTGGGCTAATTGTGTAGTATCGCCTAAAGTTTTAGCTGCTGTATGCGCTGTTTCGTTGTGGTTGTTGCCGACCAAAGGGCTTGTATCTCCTTTGTATGACCGATGACAAGTAGGGCATTTATTCATCGTCATCTTCTTCCTGTTCAACACTTTCAGTCGCTTCCGACGAATAAGTAAGTGCTATTGCTTGAACAACATCGTATAAAGGTTGCAAAGGGTCCATTTATTTCTCCATTTCTGTTTTTGTTGACTGACGCATCTTCTGATGAATCTCTAGAGTTCGCAGATCGTTGCGCTCTTTGTTATACTGATTGTAGCAGTATCTTGTTAAAAAACCAAATACAAATGCTGCAATTCCTGTCGCAATAACTGGGATCAAACTCATAATGTCATACTAAATCAAGTTGTATAACTTGTCAAGTATTTCAATAAAGTTTTTTTCTAAACCTCTCACGCTGCCGTTCCGCTGCTGTTCTGTTCGCCCGATAACCCCACATCTGATCTATCGGCTCCGTCTTCACAGAATCCAACCAACATTCTTCAACGACTGAACAATCCGAACAAATCTCCCTACACGCCCTATGCTTATCCGAATAGAAAAGACTTGGACCCATCCCTCTACAATTCGCCTTTTCGTACCAAGCTGCCACAAAAAAAGAATACTATAAACTTGTCATTTAATAGGAGATAGAGTACACTAACTTTCGAGGTGACCTCCTCCGAAAATTTTGTTGACGCAAGCCCCCCCGTATCTACACGGGGGGGTTTTTCGTTCACCTAACGGTATAGCGATATAGCTGTGATAGTGGATTTTTTTTGGCTGCGAGTTATCTGGGTTTGTAATAACGACTATTATTTGACCTTTGATTTTGGGCATTAAAGAATCCGACACTGGGGACTTAGTGTCGGATTCTTCGTTTTTTGAGAGCGTATACGGCTAGCTGCAGAGCCTGAATCAGGGAGTGACTTTACCGTACTACCTTAGCTCCCCCCTTAGACGCTCTGGGGAGTACTCTCAAATTTATTATAGACCAAGGTACTCGATAAATGCTCTCCAGCCTTTTCGGATAATGAACGATGTCCAGTATAGTATAAAGAGTATTAAGGATAATTCGACTGTCCAAATAAATACTGTTGCGAGTGTTTGTTTCATTTTTGAACCTTTAGATACTTTCCTATAGTGTTCGGAAATAGTCGGGCAAGTTTGACGGTGCAGTCATGACAAATGGTTTCGTCAAATGATGTATCCCAATCGTCTATGAACATTCCGTATCCTCCACTGACTCGAATGTCTAATCCGTTATCCGGTTGTCTTGGACCTCCAAGTGTCGGTGACACCTTTTCGCATTCTGGGCAGATATGGATTTCTTCTCCATTTAACATGACCCCTACTAGTTTGTCTTTATTGTCGCTCATTAGTTATCCCAACTCATGCCTCTGCGGAAATTGTCAAGAAATTCGTTAATGTCTTGATTTTCTCTGGCGTGTCTACCGACTGGTCCTTGACTGTCGTTCCATTGCCTTAAACTTAACCACGATCTTAACGCTACAATTTTTCGCATAACTTTACGGATTTCTAATTCACTGTTGCGATGCGATGCTATCGTGTTAATCAATCTGACAATATCAATTTGTTGGTCAGGTGTTAGTTCGTCGATTCTACAGTTTATTTCTTGTATTGTAGCCACTTGGGCCTCCTTATATTTTGGTAATTTTCTTCCATTTAATTTCGGGAAGATCTTTTCGTAAAGCGTTCATTTCTTTGATACGCCTAATTTCGGCAATATCGCCATAATCATTCTGGGTAAGATGATCGGCTTTTCTTGATCGGTGATTGTACTCCCCGTCGATCTTTTCTAACTCGCCGTCGAATAAACATTCTTCGGGTGTGTCAAAAAGTTTTTCTGAGGGTTTATCCGGTAGAAAGCTCATGGCCCTGAAAGCCCCGTTTTCCAGCCTACGAGGATGTTATCGCAATCAGCGTAATGAAGATCTAAGCATTCATCGCTAGCTTCTTCTTTAATCATTTCTTCGAGTTCATACCACTCAGGAGAAATAAATTCAGGTAATTCCCAGTCTTTCGGGGCTTCGTGAATAGCGTAAACCCTGACGTACCAATTAGGACCAGAAAATAATCCTGTTAGTTCATGTTTTACTGTTTCTTTAGACATGTTCGACCTCCTCATCGTCGTGTTCTAAATCCCATGTTTCTGTTTGCAAATGGTACGCTTCACCGTGTGCTTCAGCTACATCGCATTGTGATTCAGCTATTTCGCACGCTTCAAGCATCCCCTCTGCTTCGACCTTGATTTCTTGTTTAGCTTCAAAGGTCACTAGGACTGTTACTGTGTATTGTGCCACTTGGGCCTCCATTTCTGTTTTGTTGACTGTTATCAATCTAGCACATTCGTATAACAAATGCAAGTTATTTACCAATTTATTTGAGTCCGTGGTTCCGAACTTCGTTGGTTAGGTCAATGGCTAGTAGTAGGGCTTGGTCGGCAGTTAGTTCAATTTCTCCGATTCCTTTTCCATCTAGTTTGACTGTTAAGTAAAAGTCGCCGTTAGCTGTTTGCCATACTCTATGTCCGAGACTTAGTAGTTTCAATCCAGATTCTTCTTCTTTCCTCCAGATAAAATCTTCTAGGCTGTTTGCCATTTCTCTTGGTGTTACATTTTCTGTTTTCATGGAATTTCTGTCTCCTGTGTTTTGTTGACGGTTTTAATCTAGCACACTTGTATAACAAATGCAAGTTATTTCATTAAAGTGTTTGGATTATGTCGTTAGCTAGTCGCTTTAAGTCCTCGTGTGAGAACAAACTGGTAGCAGAAACGACGGTTTCTTCTCCGTCTATTTCGGTTTCGACCCAGAGACGGATTGAAGCGCCTAAATCGCCGTAATCACAAACCTCGATGTGGTTGTCGTTACCTATAACCTTGTTTTGAATGTTGAGGTATGTCCTGTTCTTTTGGAGAACCACTTTCCGGTATTGGATACCCTTCATGTCGTCGTCGGCTTTGCCCTCTAGGGCAAAGACTTCACCTGTTTCATCCACTTCCCAGTTTTTTTGTGGGTTGAGCATTATCATTTCTGTCTCCATTTCTGTTTTGTTGACTGGTACTACTCTAGCATGTTTGTATAACGTTGTCAAGTTATTTCTAAAAATGTAACCTAACTGTAATAAAGCTAGTGGTAGAGGTATAGCTGAT
>VTLG01005850.1_pt1 | contig 35579 bp, 45 predicted proteins | sample 4694571 | NCBI WGS metagenome assembly VTLG01 (sample SAMN12604809, study PRJNA352737) | marine metagenome | biome: ENVO:00000447; feature: ENVO:00000209|ENVO:00000569|ENVO:01000036; material: ENVO:00002151; isolation source: viral sequences binned using virsorter ...
AATATCCTGATTTAGAATTTGTAACCCCAGGTTCTACTATCCCTAATTTATATGCAATGTATGAAGTAGGTTGGTTCTATAATGATGAAACGGGCAAATTAGATGGATTTAAACAACCATTTGATCCAAAATCCTATACTTTACAACAAACAGCTACTAATATTTTAGGTTTAGAATATAAAGAAATTATTCCTAAAATGGATTACAAAATTAGTAAACGCCCTATTAAAGAAAAATATGTTTGTATTTCACCTCATGCATCAGCTGGTGCTAAATATTGGCAACATCCTACGGGATGGCAAGATATTATTGATTACTTAAATAATAAAGGTTATAAAGTAGTACAAATATCCAAAGAAAAACACAATGATGATTGGGAAAATAGAAAATTACCATTAGGAAAACCATTTAAAAATATAATAGATAAAACTGGAAATGTTCCTATGGATGATATTATTAATTTAATACACCATTCAGAATTATATATAGGTGTTTCTAGTGGTTTAGCCTGGTTATCTTGGGCTTTAAAAAAGCAAGTAGTAATGATATCGGGATTTAGTTCTGATTGGACAGAATTTACTATTAATATAGAAAGAATTATTAATAAAGATGTATGTAATTCATGTTTTAATAATTTTAAATTAGATGCTTCAGATTGGGATTGGTGCCCAGTCCATAAAAATACTTCACGTCAATTTGAATGTACTAAAAAAATATTACCCGAAACTGTAATAGAAGGCATTACTCGTAGTCTTGTTTAATATTTATTAGGGATAACCCTAGGTAAACCCAAATAACGTTAAATGGCTACAATAAGTACCTCAGGCATTGCAAGTGGAAGTATAATCCGCGCCGAACATGTTTTAAGAGTCATAGAATCCCTTTCAGGTGATGACGCGAACGATATATTAATTTCAGGTTCAGTTGGTATAACTGGAAGTTTTACTATTACAAGTGGTAGTATAACTAAAACAGAAGCTGCTCCTATGCTACTAGCATATAACACTAGTAGTGGTGCCGTAACTTTTTCTGATAGATCATCAACTTCTGGTACATCAGGTACCTCAGGATCATCAGGTTCATCAGGTACATCCGGATCATCTGGTACTTCAGGTACATCAGGTTCTTCAGGTAGCTCAGGATCATCAGGTACATCAGGTTCTTCAGGTACTTCAGGTACAAATGGTACATCAGGTACTTCAGGACAAGATGGTCACCTTTATAAATCTACTTCTTCAACTAACTTAACTATAGGTACTGGTAGTAAAACCTTTACTACAGGTACTGGCTTGGCCTTTGTAGTAGGAATGCATGCTATTATTATAGATGCTAGTAATGCAGATAATTATATGACTGGTGAAGTTACAGCATATAATTCCGGTACTGGGGCTATGACCCTTAATGTTGTAGTAATAGGAGGATCGGGAACTAAAAGTAGTTGGAATGTTAATTTAACAGGTGAATATGGTACTAATGGTACCTCAGGTTCATCCGGTACTTCAGGACAATTTCCACCTACTGGTTCAACAGAAGTATCAGGTTCTGTAAATATTACTGGAAGTAATGCTCCTGCTTTTAGAGTTAGTGGTAGTACTACTTTAACAGGTAGTTTATTTACTAGTGGAAGTAATATTTCAACTGGAAGTTTAATTACTAGTGGAAGTAATATAACAACAGGTAGTTTTATTGTTAGTGGTAGCAATACTTTATCAGGTAGTTTTTTACAAAGTGGAAGTACCCAAATTACAGGTTCTACTCTTTTATCTGGCTCATTACTTTTAACAGGTAGTAGTGCTTTAGCACTAAGAGTAACGGGTAGTACAACTTTAACAGGTAGTCTATTTGTAAGTGGAACAGTAAGTGGTTCATTTATAGGAGATGGTACTGGATTAACAGGTGTAGCATCACCAACAGGTTCATATACGGGATCATTTACAGGTAGTTTCCTTTCACATACTGCCTCTTTTAAAAATGGTGCTACAGTAAGTGGGAGTTTATTACAAAGTGGTAGTACACAAATTACTGGTTCTACTTTATTATCTGGATCTTTATTTTTAACTGGAAGTAGTGCTTTAGCATTAAGAGTAACCGGTAGTTCGGCACTAACTGGAAGTTTATTTGTTAGTGGAGCAGTATCATCAAGTGTAGGATTTAGTGGTTCATATATTGGAGATGGTTCACAATTAACAGGAATAGCAGCCGGAGGATTTCCACATACGGGTTCAGCACCTATTAGTGGTACTTTAAATATAACAGGTTCGGGAGTAACAGCAGTAGATGTTTCAGGAACATTACTAGTTTCTGGTTCAGCTTTTGTACAATCATTAACAGAAACTTCAGCATTAAGATTTAAAAAAGATATTGAGGAAATGGACAGTCAATTAAATACTGTTTATAACTTAAGACCTGTAGATTTTACTTGGAAAGCCAATGATGAAGAAGATAAAGGTTTAATAGCTGAAGAAGTGCAATTGTTATATCCTGAATTTGTAACATTAAACGAAGACGGTACTACTCAAGGTATAAAATATAGTAAATTAGTATCTGTACTAGTAAAAAGTATTCAAGAATTAAAGGACGAAGTAGAGATACTTAAGGCAAAAGTAAATGGCTAAGAATGTTAGAATAGTACCTGCATCAGGTTCTATCTTCTTTACAGCAGACGGCTTTGATGTTACTGGTTCAGTTAGATTACAAACAGTAGGAAGTACAGAAGATGTACAGTTTATAGATGGTAAGACTAATGAATCTATAATTTTAATCCATAAAGATGCTGCTAGAGTAGGTATAGGATTAACATCTGCATCTGCTAAATTAGAAGTTTCTTCTTCTGTAAATGAAACACCATTCATAGTTAGTACTCCAAGTAGTAGTTTAAAAATAAATAAAGAAGGTATTTTAGAAATATCTGAATATAGTGGAGTAGCTACTCCAGTAGATGGAGGTTTAATATATAGTGCATCACAGTTCTTTGTTGGAATTTAAATATTTATTATATATAATCAAATTATAGGATATGCCAAGTTGGAAAAAAGTAATTGTTTCAGGATCCAATGCTGAATTAAATAATTTAAGTGTAGCAAAGGCCTCGGGTTCTTTTTCAGGTTCATATCAAGGTGATGGTTCTAGTATAACTGCTGTTACAGCAATTTCTTCCTCTACAGCTATATTAGCACAAACTGCTTCAGTAGCTACAAGAGCAAACGCTTTAGCACCAACAGTAACTGCTACATCTGCTTCCACAGCAGTATTAGCACAAACTGCTTCAATAGCTATATCCGCTGATACAGCTTCAGTTGCTACTAGAGCTAATGGTTTAGCCCCTACAGTAACAGCTTCTCAAGCCGATGATGCTACAACAGCTTCATTTGCAGCTACAGGTGATGGTAAATTTAGTGGTTCATTTAGTGGTTCATTCCAGGGTGATGGTTCAAGTTTATCAGGAATTGCAACTACATTAACTATAGATGCAGATTCAGGAGGTACATCTACAGTTGCATTAAGTTCTCAAACATTTGATATTGCAGGTACTAGTAATGAAATAGAAACTACTGTATCAGGACAAACAGTAACAGTAGGGTTACCTAATGATGTAACTATAGGTCAAGATATAACAATTACTAGAGACGCTATAGTTAATAGAAACTTAACAGTTCAAGGTACTGCTTCATTCCAGAATACAACAGATTTGGATATTGCAGATAGATTTATTAGATTAGCGTCTGGTTCAAATGCAGTAGGAGAAGGAGGTTTTGTAGTACAACAAGGTTCTGATGGTAGAGGTGTAGCATTTGCTTATGATGTTAACACTTTAAGATTTGGTTCTACAAGCTCATTTGATGCTACTCAAAATTTAATTGAACCGGATACATTTTTTGTAAATGTAGTAGAAGGAGGAAGCGGTGATAATGACCCTACAGATACTGTTAGTAGGTATACTAAAAAGGGTAATTTATTTGTAGCAAATAATGGTGATATTTACATATATTCGTAATTTTTTCAAAAAAATATTTATGGGTTTTAAAGCAAATAGTTTACAAGTTAAGGAGGATACAAGAAAATATTCTAAACCACAAACTGAAGATCTATTATTAAATAAAGATGATCTTGAATTCTTATTAGGTTTAGTAAAAAATTCTACTTTTAAAGGAGAACAAATTGAAATGATATATAATTTAACTTCTAAACTCCAAAAGGCGTATTTAGAAATAGATTAATATTTATATCAAATATTATTGGCCCCTAGGGGAAGTGGGCAGGCAAACCTGTAACCAACCGTAATAGAACATAATGCCTAGTTGGAAAAAACTTATTGTAAGTGGTTCAAACGCCACTGTATCTTCACTTTTTGTTGCTAATCAAGTAACAGGCTCTTCTTTTACAGGTTCATTTACAGGTTCTTATAGTGGTGATGGTTCCAGTCTTACAGGAATTAGTGTTATAGGTTCTAGTAATCCTTCTACATTTACATCCGATTTTACTACTACAGCTGGTACTTTCACTAGATTATTAGGTGATATAACTATAAATGATGGTGTTACATTTACTGTAACAGCAGGATCATTTGTAAAAATAGAAGAATTTTAATGTATAGTAAATATTTATATATATGAGTGTTTTAAAAGTAGGTGCAATACAACCCAATTCTGGAACTAAAGTAAATATTACTGGTAGTACATTATTAGTTACAACAGCAAGTGGACATTTTAGCGGTTCATATGAGGGTGATGGTTCAAGATTAGAGGGAGTAGCAGGTTTTCCATTTACTGGCTCAGGTCAAATTTCAGGTTCATTATTAGTAACAGGTAGTTCTACATTAGCATTAAGAGTTAGTGGTAGTAGTGCTTTTACAGGAAGTTTATTTGTTAGTGGTACTTTAAGTGGATCATTTTCAGGTAGTGGTGCTTCTTTAACTGGAATAGTTAGTTCATCTACAGCAGTATTAGCACAAACTGCTTCAGTAGCAACTAGAGCTAATGGTTTAGCACCCACTGTTACAGCATCTTTTGCTGATGTATCTACATTAGCAAGAGCTGGTTCGGGATCATTTAGTGGTTCATACCAAGGTGATGGTTCACTATTAACAGGTGTAGTAGCTTCAGGTTCGATACAATCAGCCTCTGTAGCTGTAAGAGCAACAACTTTAAGTCCTGCCGCAACAGCTAGTTTTGCAGATAAAGCTGATGAAGCAGTAACATCTATAGTAATACCAGTGACTGTAGTTGATGATGGGGGAAATAAATACGCATTTAATGGAGTTACGGCTCCTAAATTATCACTTAAAAGAGGTTCAAGATATAGATTTGATTTATCCGATTCAACTAATGGTTCTCATCCTTTTGGGTTTAGATTACCTGATGATACTTCTTATACGGTAGGTGTAACTACTGTAGGTTCCGCTGGTAGTGCAGGTGCTTATGTAGATTTTGATGTTAATTTTGCAACATCTAGTTCATTAAAATACTATTGTACATCTCATGGAAATGCAATGGGTAATAAAATAGAGCTAATAGATTTATTTGGTGGAGCATTTAGTGGATCATTTAGTGGTTCTTATGAAGGTGATGGATCAAATTTAACTGGAATAGGTGCTTTTCCATTTACAGGATCAGCCGCTGTTTCAGGAACATTATTAGTAACAGGAAGTTCTACTTTAGCACTAAGAGTAACTGGTAGTACAGCATTAACTGGAAGTTTATTTGTAAGTGGGGCTGTATCTGCGAGTGCTGGATTTAGTGGTTCATTCCAAGGTGATGGTAGTGATTTAACAGGTGTAGGAGGATTTCCACATACAGGTTCTGCCGATATTACTGGTTCTCTTTTAGTAACGGGTTCTGCATTTGTAACATCGTTAACAGAAACATCAGCTTTAAGATATAAAAAATATGTTAAAGATTTAAATTCCGAAACTGATAATATCTATCAATTAAGACCAGTACATTTTAGATGGCGTGATGATAATAGAAAAGATTATGGATTAATAGCGGAAGAGGTTGAAAAAATATATCCCGATTTAGTAACTAAAGGGGATAATGGTGATGCTTTAGGTATAAGTTATACTAAACTAACGGCATTATTAGTAAAAACTATACAAGAATTAACAGATCGTGTAGAAAAATTAGAAAATAAATAAATTAAGTTATGGCAATTAAACAAACAAAAGTAACAGACGAAGAACTAAAACAAATTTCCGAATTTCAAACAAGCATAGATAGAATAACTATTAATTTAGGTCAATTATCTTTAAAAAAATTAAGTCTTGATAAGGAGGAAGAATATTTAGAATCGGAGTATGAAAAAATTTTAGAAAAAGAAAAACAATTAGGAGATAATTTAAAAGAAAAATATGGAGAAGCTCAAATTGACTTAAAAACGGGTGAGATAGTGTATCCCAAATAATGTTTTTGAGAACTTCTTATATATTTATCATTGATAAAATAACTAGACAAAAATGGCTGAAACTTTACTATCCCCAGGAGTATTAACCCGTGAGAACGATCAAACCCTAGTAACACAGGGTCCTACCACGGCAGGTGCTGCGCTTTTAGGTCCTACAGTAAAAGGTCCTGTAAACATCCCTACATTAGTTACATCATTTAGTGACTATAAAAATAAATTTGGTGGTGCATTTGAAAGTGCAAGTATCGCATATGAATATCTCACTTCAATAGCTGCTTTTAATTACTTTCAAGCAGGAGGTGAATCAATATTAGTAACCAGAATTGTATCTGGTACGTATTTACCCGCTACAGCATCTGTAGCTGCATTAGGAACAGGATCAGGAGATTATAGAACTGGATCCTTTGTATTAGAAACCCTTTCACAAGGTGATTTAATGAACAACTCAGGTAGTGTTACAACTAGTGGTTCATTAGCAGGAGGTACGGGAGATAATCTTCGTTTTGAAATAGCTAGTCTAGATTCAGGAAGTGGTCAATTCAGCCTATTGATCAGAAGAGGTGATGATAATGAAAAAAATAAAACTATACTTGAAACATTTAATGATTTATCATTAGATCCTAATTCAAATAATTATATTGAAAAAGTAATAGGTAATCAAGTACAAAATTTTGATACAGATAGTGACGGTAATAGATTTATCCAAGTTACAGGTTCATTTGCAAACAATTCATCACTAGTAAGAGTAAAATCAGTTACTAATCCTACTTTAAATTATTTGGATAATGATGGTAATTTTAAACCAGAATATACTTCATCTTTACCAAAAATAGGTAGTGGTTCATTAAATGCCGTTGATGAAAGAGGAGCATTTGGTGGAGGAAAGGGACCTAAATTTGGTCTTGGAACAGGTGGACAACGTCTAAGAATGTTTGATGAAATAAGTGTTGCATCAATCCAAGGTGTTGCTGCTGCAGATTATACTGCCTCAATAGCTTTATTACAAAATAAAGATGAATATGATTTTGAAGTAATTACTATCCCTGGTGTAACAATACAAAATGGGGCTATAGCAACTACTACATTAATTGATACAGTTACTCAAAGAGGAGATGCTATTGCAGTAGTAGATACTAGAAATTATGGTGCTACAATTAATCAAGCAATAACATCAGCCGGAACAATTGATTCAAGTTTTGCTGCTACATATTGGCCTCATGTTCAAGTACTATCACCAGAAACTAATAAATTAGTATATGTACCTGCTTCAACATTAATACCAGCAGTTTATGCAACTAACGATAGATTAGGTGCTGAATGGTTCGCTCCAGCTGGATTTAATAGAGGTGGTGTAGGTGGTGCTATACAAGCAGAAAGAAAATTACCACCTGCTGATAGAGATAAATTATACGCTGGAAAAGTTAATCCAATTGCTTCTTTCCCAGGACAAGGACCAGTAATATTTGGTCAGAAAACACTACAAACTAAAGCTACATCATTAGATAGAGTAAACGTTCGTAGATTGTTAATAGAATTAAAACGTACGATTGGACAAATTGGTGAAGGATTATTATTTGAACAAAATACAGCTGCTACTAGAGGTAGATTCCTAAATCAAGTTAACCCATTCTTAGAATCTGTACAACAAAGACAAGGTATATTTGCCTTTAGAGTTGTAATGGATGAAACAAATAATACTGCTGATGTAATAGATAGAAATCAGTTGGTAGGACAGATATTTATTCAACCAACAAGAACGGCTGAATTTATAATTCTAGACTTTAATATCACACCTACTGGAGTAGAAATTTAAAAAGGCAATATTTATAATAAACATAAAATAAAATGGCAGTAAAAGATCCCAATGAAATAATGTTCACCGCCTTTGAACCTAAAGTGCAAAATAGGTTTATCATGTTCATTGATGGTATTCCATCATACTTGGTAAAAAATGCTACTGCACCAGGATTTGAAGCAGGTGAAATCATCTTAGATCATATTAACGTGTACCGTAAGGTAAAAGGAAAAGTCAGATGGAATGACATGACTTTGGGTTTATATGATCCAGTAACCCCTTCTGGAGCTCAAGCTATAATGGAATGGGCAAGGTTAGCACACGAAAGTGTTACAGGAAGAGACGGTTATTCCGATTTCTATAAAAAAGACCTACAATTAGATATATTAGGTCCCGTTGGAGACGTGGTTTCTCAATGGATAATTAAAGGAGCTTATTGTAAAACTGCCAACTTTGGTGAATATGATTGGAGTGCTGATGCCGCAATTAGTCTAGATATCACCATAGCAATGGATTACTGTATCCTAAACTTCTAAGCATACCCCAACCCTCCATACCTCGAAAATGGTGTTCTTTTTGGAACACCTTTTTCTTTTTATATATTTATATCCATAAACAATAAGTTATTAATATGGAGAAAAAAGTTACAGAACAAAAATTTAAATTTCCTACTGAAACAGTCGATTTACCATCTAAAGGATTAATCTATCCTAAGGATAATCCATTATCTTCGGGTAAGGTAGAAATGAAATACATGACTGCTAAGGAAGAGGATATTTTAACTAATCAAAATTATATTTCCCAGGGAACGGTTTTGGATAAACTAATAGAATCTTTAATTATATCTGATATTAATTTAAATGATATGATTATAGGTGATAAAAATGCCTTATTAATTGCCTCCAGAGTATTAGGGTATGGTAAAGATTATAAGTTTAAATCTTTCAGCACAGAAACTAATCAAGTAGAGGAATTTGAAGTAGATTTAACTAAATTAAAGGATAAACATTTGAATCCTAAAGATTTAAAAGAAGAAGGGGTAAATGAATTTGATTTTACTTTACCTACTTCCAAAACTAATATAACCTTTAAAATATTAACTCATGGTGATGAGAAAAAAATAGATAGGGAGATTAAGGGTTTACAAAAAATAAAAAAAGATTCCAATCCTGAAATATCAACTAGATTAAAATATATCATTACTTCTATAGATGGGGATAGAGAAAGTAAAACTATTAGAGAATTTGTTGATAATTATTTATTAGCAAAAGATTCAAGAGCTTTAAGAACTAGAATGAATGAAATAGCACCTGATATAGACTTAAAATATATAAGTGGGGATGATGGCCAGGAGGACATCAATATCCCCATAAGTCTTACCTTTTTTTGGCCTGACGCCGGAGTATAGGCAAAATTTATTCTCTCAAATACATGAAATAATATTTCATGGTAATGGTGGTTATGATTGGCATACTGTTTATAATATGCCAATTTGGTTACGTAATTTTACTTTTAAAAAATTAGAGGAGTATTATAAAAAGAAAGAAGAAGCTAATAGTAAAGCTAATAAACAATTAAAAAATTCTAATGAAATTCATAGACCAGATATTAAATCATCTAATGTTTACAATGCATCTATGCCCGTAAAAAAATAAACTATTCCATAGAAAAATTTGGCTGCCCGGGAGACCTTTCGTACATTTATGGCATAAATAAAAAAAGTAAAAAAAGGTTATGTCAAATTTTAAATTAAATTCAAATTCTATTAAGGGTTCATGGAGGCCTCAAACGGTTAAAATGAACGAATTATCATTCAATGATAATCTATTTATTCCAATGCCAACAGGTAGTAAAGTAGATCCGTTATTTTCTGCTGATGGTGGTTTAATGAAAGGTACTAATTATGCAATAGTTGGTGATCCTGGAGTTGGTAAGTCCACTGTAATGTTAGATATACTTGCCGATCTTAAGTCAAAAGGTAAAGATGTATTGTTTATTTCTGGTGAGATGAATAGTATAGATATGCACGGATATGTAAAAAGATACCCTAAATTCGGTAATTTAGATATTTTATTTATGGGTGATTATGTAGAAAAAGATCCGTTAGTAGTACTAAAAAGTATATTAACTAAAGGATGGGACGTAGTTTTAATAGATTCAATGGCGGAAGTTGTTAGTGCTGTTGCAGATTTTCATACTGGAATGACTAATAAAAAAGCAGAATCAGAAATATTAACACTATTAGAAAAACATAATAAAGCTGAGAATATTAGCAAAATTAATACTGCGTTTTTAATAATTCAGCAGGTAACTAAAATGGGTGAATTTGCCGGTTCAAACAGGTTTAAACACATGATGACAGGTATGGCTCATTTAAAGTTTGTAAATCAGGGAAGATGTTTCTTCTTTAGTAAGAACAGAAGAGGTGGTCAAATGGATGCCTTGTTCTTTTCCTTAGGTACAAACAAAAACGTAGGGTGGTTGCATACACAACCAATGAATGCCCTCGACTAATTTTTTACTTTTTTATTTTAAGAGGTCCTTAGGGACCTCTTTTTTACCTCCATATTTATATAACACATACCCATGTTATGGCTAGCGAAGAAGAATTAAATAGACAAGATCAACTTAACGAAAAATTAAAGCAGCAAGTAGGTATTAATGAAGATATTTTTGCTCTAAACCAAAATATTGGTAATGATATCCTTAACCAAATTAAAGGTTTAGAAAATCAACTTCAAACAAAAAGAGATATTAGAAAACTATCTAGTGAAGCTAATAGATTGGCTAAGGAAGCCTTAAATGTTGATCTACAATCATTAGGCACTCAAAAAAATATAGATAGGGTACAAAAACAACAAAGAACCGCCCAGGATACTATAAATAATTTAAAACGACAGGAAAATGCTTTAACGGGTATAAGTGGTGATGCAAATAAATTAGTAATAGAGGCTATACAAGATCAAATAGCAGGACTAAAGGAAACACAAAAGGTTCTTAACAAAACTGAACAGGCATCTAAAAATATTGCTGATAATTTGGGGGTTAAAGTTACAGGAGCATTATCAGATGTAGTATCAGCTATCCCGGGTCTTAATAGATTTAGTGGACCTTTTAAAAATGCAGCTGAAGAGGCAAGATCAGTAGCTGCCTCAACTGGCAGTTCTAGTAAAGCATTAGCAGCGGGTGCCAAATCATTGGCTAAATCTGCGGTAGCTGCTTTACCATTACTTGCATTAACAACTCTAGTAAATGTATTTTTAAAACTAGATAAATCTACTGGTAATTTAGCTAAAAATCTAGGTGTATCCTTTCAACAAGCAACCAGATTACAGGGTGAATTTTCTAACATAGCTAGTTCATCCAATAATATATTCCAAACTACTGAAAATCTTTCTAGTGCCTTTATAGACATAAATAATTCACTTGGAACTAATGCTAAGTTAAACGATGATTTACTTAAAACACAAGTAGAATTAGTAAAACAAGCCGGTTATAGTACAGAGGCGGCTAACGAAATTAGCAGATTATCACTTGCTACTGGAGCATCTTCTAGGGGTATTACAACAGAATTTTTAGGTCAGGTAAGAGCATTAAACATCCAAAATGACTTAGCTATAAATGAAAAAACTTTATTAAATGATATACAAAATATATCTAAAGGTACTTTAGCTACTTTTGCTGGTCAAGTAGATGAATTAGCGGCGGCTTCATTTAAAGCAAGACAATTAGGATTAGAATTAAAACAATTAGAGGGTATAGCTGACGGGTTATTAGATATAGAAAGTTCACTTGCTGCAGAATTCGAAGCTGAAGTTATAAGTGGAAAGCAAATAAATTTAGAAAGAGCTAGATTTTTTGCCCTAACTAACGATATTGGTGCGTTAGCGGAAGAGATAGGGAAAAATGAAGAAATCATTAATGCTTTTAGTAGTGGTACTAGAATAGAACAGGAAGCAATAGCTAAATCTCTTGGAATGTCAAGAGACGAGTTAGGAGATATGGTTATTGAAAGAAAAGCTATTAATCAGCTACAAGGAATTGAGGGTAAAACTGCCCAAGAAAGATTTAATAATTTAGTTAAGGAAGTTGGACTGGAAGAGGCTAAAAGAAGATTGGGAGATGAAACTTTAGCTAATCAATTAGCCTCAGTTTCTACTCAAGAAAAATTTCAACAAACTATTTCTAGATTACAGGATGCCTTTGTTAAATTAGCATTACCTCTATTGCCTATAGTGGATGCTTTTGTAGAGATATTTGGCATAGTTGTACCTTTAATAAGATTATTTGATCCTTTAATTCAAGCAGTAAGAGTATTAGCTGCGGGAGTAGCGGACATAGTTACAGCTTTTAAAAACCTAATAACTCTTAATTTTTCTGGACTTAAAAGTTTTGGAAGTCAAACAATGGATGCATTTATTCAGGGTAGTGATTCTATTGCACAAAGTTATGGGTTGGAAAATCCCCAAAATACCCAAGATGGTATAGCACCTGCATCCAGAGGTCCATTTACTGTAATGGATAGTTTTGGAGCTACTGCAATTACTGCTAGAGGTGATGGATTAGCAGTATCACCTAATATTACTAGAGAAGATAGAAATACATCAGGTACAGTAACATTATCGGATGCTCAAATACAAAAAATAGCTAATGCAGTTAGAGATGGTGCATCAAGGGCCACAATTAATTTAGATGGTGATAAAGTTTCTTCACGTTTACAAACACCTACGGTACTTAATACTCTTCCTGGAGTTTAATATTTATATCCAAACCCTATATTATGAGCATATTAGATTTATACAATAACCCACCTAATAGTGGTAGACAAATTAGATTTAAAAACGGTGAAGCAGATACTACTGTAAGTGAGTATCAAGCTTATCAAAAAAATGATCAAACATCACTAAAAAATTCAAGATTACATTTTGAATCACCAGCGCAAGCAGGATTTTCAAGTGATGGTACACCAAAAGTAAAGTTGAATAGTGATAGATATTTTGCCGTGGGAGAAAGACCTTCTGATTTATCAATGAATCAAGGTAAAACTATTAATACTACTGAATTTCAACAACCATATACTCCTGATGCTCCTTATCAGTATGAGGCTATTACTAATGATTTAAGAGGTTTAGCTGATACAACAGGTGCATCACAAATTATTCAAGGTTTAGAGAGATAATAAGTGGCTATTACTTTAAAACAAAGGTACCAGAAGGAGTTTAATCCTAAGTCCGGTGTTTTTGGAACACAATTCACTAAAAATACTTACTCCAAAGATATCTCCGGTGGGGGATTCTCTGGTCAACCTTTTATTAAAAGACCTATACCAAGTTTAGATGATGAACCTATAGGTCAATATTATAGTTTAGCAACTCAAGCATTAAGTTTAGATTTCCCAGTTAGAGGTGGTTCATATGAGGAAATTGCCTCAAGAGAAGACTTTGCCCGAATAGATAGATTTTTTCTTTATTATCCACAAGGTAAAGCATTTACAGACAAATATAGATCATTACTAAGATCAAATCCTAAAATAGAATCCGGTAGAGAAGCAGGTGATTCTAACACTAGAATATTCCCTATTGGTAATTCAGGATTGGGTAGTAGAAACATGATTGAACAAATAGCTAGTGTAGGTGTAGGGTTTCACTTACCAAATGCTGGTTCTGATATTTTTAGCTTAACAGAACAAGAAGATTTATATGGTAGAATAGTAGCTAAAAAACCTACTAATGAAAATAGATTAGTTTCACTATATAATTTAAAAATTTTACCAGAACCAAACCCTGATTTTAATAGAAATAATGCTACTAGAATTAATACGGGTATGTCCGCTATTAGAGATTCAGTAGAATTATTTAATTATGATGGAGGTCCCAATTCTTTATATGGTCAAACTTCTACTTTAATTAGAAGAGCCACGGATAATTTAGGTGCTATAATGGATACAAATAATGCACCTAATTTTTTAGGTAGTTCTACTCTTAACTTTAAGGGTGATGAAATTCAAGGAACACCTTTTTCTTCTGGTAGTTTAAATATGCAGAAATTTTTAGGGGCATCAGCATTTGCTGAAAGTATAAATTTACCCCTTAGTTTACCCAAAGATGTAGGATTAACAGTTCAAGACGAAAATAATTCTAGATTAGGTAATTTAGCAAATCAACAAACTACTGGTTCTATAAGAACTATTTTAACTACAGATGCTAATTTTAAATTTAATTCTGTTTCCCGTTATGATCAGTTAATGAAAATGGGAGATAGAAATCCCAGTACTATTACTATTAATGATTTTAGAAAAGATGTAAACGATCCCACTACAGTAAGTAAAAAAGATTATACTAGTACTGATATAAATAAAGCTACTAGAGTTGGTATAGGTAATCCTGGAGCCAGACGTATTGAAAATACTACAGATATTAATGATACTAATGGTAATATAGGTCAAGATAAAGTAAATATAACGGAAATAGAAGATGGACCTGCACTTTTTACAGACGAAAAAAGAGATTTAATTAAATTTGGTTTTGATGTTTTAGGTAATGATTCCGGTAATCCTTTTAAAAGTGTTCACTTCAGAGCATTTTTAACAGGATATAGTGATAGTCATAGTGCAGATTGGCAATCTAAAAGATATGCAGGTAGAGGAGATAGTTTTTATACTTACCAAGGATTTGATAGAACAGTATCTTTTAATTTTAAAGTAGCTGCTCAATCAAAACAAGAAATGAGACCTCTATATGAAAAATTAAATTTTTTACTTTCTACTTTATATCCTGATTATGCCCCGGATACGGGATTTATGAGAGGAAATATAGTTAGATTAACTATAGGTGATTTATTTGTAAGGACACCAGGTATTTTAGAATCCCTTAATTTAACAGTTGATGATAATTATCCCTGGGAAATAGCATTTGATGAACCGGAAGGAGGTTCATCAGCTGACATGAAAGAAACTCCACAAATATTAGATGTGGCTGCATCTTTCAAACCAATACTAAATCAATTACCTAGATTGGATCAAAGAATTCTATCAACATATACATCTACATTACCATAATGGCTAGAAGATACGAAGACATACAAACTCAAAAAACATTAAGTGGTAAAGTAGCATATTTACCAACTATTTATCCTTCTGTTACTTTATCTAATGAAGATTATTATATTATAGCTAGAGAACAAGATAGAATGGATTTATTAGCTAATGATTTTTATGGTGATCCATCTTTATGGTGGGTTATAGCTATGGCCAATGATATTGAAGGAGATTCCATGTTTCCCCCTTTAGGATTTCAATTAAGAATACCTAGTAACGCAAATAGAGCCCTAAATGAATTTGAGAGTTTAAATACTAATAGATAAAGGTTATGGCAAAATTTAAAAATACTATAGGAGCTGAATTTCCAAAGTATGTATCTACTCAGCTATCTAAACGTGCCGAAATTACAGAAAAGAAAAATAGAAGTTCTAAAGACTTATTATGGTTAACTAACCGTACTGGATGGTATAAAGTCACTTCAGGTGCAATAGTAAATAAAACAGATACTTTAGCAAGAAATAATATACTTCAAGGTGGTCTAGTTAAAGATGCAGGAGATGGTAGTGTAAGTTTAAGAGAAGGATTTAATTCTAGTTATTTAAGAAATGATGAATTAGGTTTTAGACCTATGCCCAATATTAGTAGTATAAGTGTAGGTACAGGAGGTAGATGGCAAACTTTACTTCAAGCAGAAATAACTATTGAAGCTTATGATTTAACCCAACTTGATATTATAAGTAGATTATATATGAGTTTAGGGGTTCATATTTTTGTAGAATGGGGACATGCACCTTATGTAGATAATAGTGGAGATGTACAAACTACTACTATAAGACCTATAGATTTTTTCCAATTTAGAGGAGCTAGTGATTTAAATACTAAGTTATTAAAAGAAATATCTAGGGTAAAAGATAAATATGATGGTAATTATGAAGCTCTTATAGGTAGAGTATATAATTTTGATTATAATGCTAATCCTGATGGAAGTTATACTTGTAAAATAAAAGTTATGGGAGCGGGTGCTATGGCCGATTCTCTAAGAAGTATTTCTAATCTATCTGGAAAAGATACTGACGCAACACCTGATAATGATCCAAAAAAGTATGGTTCTGATTTAGAAGTAGCTTTAACTAGTATAAAAAATGTATTAAATAATGCTGCAACAGCGGAAGTTACAAAAAAATCAGTTACGGGTTTAGATAATAGAATACCCCTGGGAGAAATTCTTAGAGTGGGGGGTTCAACTATGTTTGAAACATATACCTCTTTTTGGGGTAAGATAGGCAATGCCATAAAAGGTAATGATTATTATACAAACCCTAGTTATGGAACAGTATTAAATGAAAATTATGGAAATAGTAATTATAAAAGTTTAAGTTTTGGAGGTGGAGGTGTTGTAAGCTATACTAATAATTTTTCTAAATTTGGTAATGCCTCCCAAATAATCCATAAGATAGATCCCAGTGGTGATAATTTTGGTCTATCTCCAATACCGGATAGTTTTTATGATGGATTTACTTCCACTTTAACTTATGAAAAAATAGGTACTTTCTTTCCAGATAAAATTAGAGCAACTTATATAACACTAGGGCATTTATTTTGTTTAGTTCAACATTTAGGTATATTTGTAATAGATTCAGGTGAACCACAACCTGCTATATACCTGGATTACCATCCAGATAATACTATTGTTAGAACTGGAACTATACAAGCTTCAATAGATCCCTCTATTTGTTTAGTACCTTATGCTCAAAATAGAATGTCATTAAAGTCATTTTTAAACCCTATAGATCCTACTAAAACTGAAAAATATCCTTTTCAAGAAGGTACTAGAACTAATGATACTAAAAATTTTGCTACCCATCCCCAAATTAATAGACTAAATGGGAATATTCCCTCCTTTAATGGTAAATTATTTAATATACTAATAAATGTAGATTTTGCTATTGAAACTTTACAGAATTTAAAGAATGCAAAAAGTGATAAAATAGCTACCTTAAGAGAATATTTAGATAATATATTAGCAGGAGTTAATAGGGCTTTAGGAGGAATAAATGATTTTAAATTAAATTTTGTAGATTGTTCTCAAACACTTAGAGTAGTAGATCAAAATTATGTACCCAATGATGTTAAATATTTAGAAATGCCCGTTTTTGGTTTAAAATCCATAGCATATGATTATAATTATTCCTCAAAAATATCTAAAGAATTAGCATCCCAAATAGTAATTGGATCACAAGCTAGTCAAGAGATTAAAAAGTTTCCGGATGATATTCTTTCTTTTAATAAATTAAATGATGGTGTAGTAGATAGATTTACTGATAAAATAGAACCCCCTAGCCAAGAACCTACTACTGAGGAAGAAATTCAATCTTTAAGAGCCCCCCAAAGTTTATTTGACCAATTATATAATACCTTTTCATTATCAAGTGATGAACCTATAAGTACAGGTGTTTCTAATAGTCTTATAAATTATTATAATACTTTACAAATAAAATATATAAATAAAGCAGGTAGTGATGAACAACAAACTATTTTAATACCTATAGAAATGAGTGTTACTATAGATGGTATAGGAGGTATTCTACCCTACAATGCATTTTTATTACCTAATAATAGATTACCCAAAAGATACCGTAATAGAGTAGCTTTTATAGTATTTTCTATAAACCATAAATTTGAAAACAATCAATGGTTAACCGAATTAAGAGGACAAACAATAATGAAACCTTAACATGAGCTATATACCTAAAAAATTAGTAAATCCCGGATTATATGCCACTGGTGACAACTTTTTAGATGCTACCACGAGGGATGTTTACAGAGGCCCTTATCATGCTAATTTTAATGGTTCTTTATTTTCAGGAAATGATCCTTATGATCCAGAAAAAAGACCTTTGGTTCCCAATCCTGATAAAACTGTAAAACCTACTAGAGTAATAAATAATCCTGTAAATAGAAATTATGAGGAGATTAATGATAAAAATTCTAATTTACTTAAATATGGAGAGGATCCTAAAAGTTTTACACCTAAACCTCAAATAAAAGATTACCAAAGAGGATCAATAAATAGATATTTTGCAAAACGTGCTACAGAAAAACCTCCCAGAATAATTGAAATATCTGCAAAAGCATATAATAGTATTTTAAATAAAGATGGGAAATATAACTATGCTATATGGAGAATAGGTAAAGTATTATGGAGAATTTCGGGTGATAATGAACAAGAAGTAACTAATACTAATAAACAACAGGTTGAAAATGCCAATAAAGAATTTAGGGGCATAAAATCATTTTTAAGAAATTTAATTCAATTTTATCAAAAACGTGAGGATGTTAGAGAATCTACTGGTCCATTTGGTCTACGTAGAAGACGAAGAAGAGGCAGAACTAGAATAGAAACTCCTACTCGTACTCCTAGATCAACAAGTACTCCAGGAGGGGCTAGGAATATCCCAAGAGGGGACATATATTAGTTATGAATAAAAGGTTATGTATTATATTGTTGAAACAGAAGAACAACTAAATAGATTACATTGTTCAGGAAATAGTTGCTATATTAGTATAGTAAATATGAATAATGAATATCATCCTGCTTTAACTTCTCCTTGTGTTATTTATTTCCGCACATTTGAGAGTAAAGGATATATATTTCCTATAAACCATTCTGAAGCATTTAAATTATCTTTTGCTAAAGTAAAAGAATGGATTGAATCTAAGTATGAAAAAATTTATACTAGAGATAAAAAAAAGTGTTTATACCACTTTGATTCCGATAAACTAATAGATTTAAATTATGATACTGAGTTGGATTATACTACTATTTGGTCCCGTACTTTTACTAAGCATGGCAGCTTACCATTCTGTACGTCCCTGGTACCAATCCCGAAAATTTATGAACAAGAGGAAAATAGTTTTGAGGAGATTAAAAGAAAAATCCCAAAACAAGTAAACGAATTTTATAATACTACTTTCCCAACTGTATTTAAGGCCATAGAAGAACAGGGCCTAAAAGTACATCCTGATTATTTTGATAAATACTTTAAATACCATGAAAAAGAATGGTTTTATTATGGAGATACAGTGTATACTAAGTATAATCTATATAATCTCACCACACGACCCACTAATTCATTTAACGGCGTTAACTTCGCTGCTTTGAATAAAAATGATGGATCTAGAACGGCATTTATACCTAAAAATGATATGTTTTTTGAGTACGATTATGACGCTTATCACGTAAGAATACTGGCAAAACTAATTAATTTCCCATTAGACAGGGACTCTGTCCATACTCAATTAGGACGCATGTATTTCGCTAAAGATACGTTGACTGAGGAGGAATATAATCAATCTAAAGAGTTAACATTTAAACAACTGTATGGAGGTGTATTTGATAAGTATAAAGATATACCATTTTTTAAGGCAATGAATGAGTATGTAGATAAATTATGGGAATTATTTAATACTACAGGTAAATTAGAATTAATAGGAGGTAAAATATTAGATAAAACAGAAATACAGAACCCAACACCAAATAAAATATTAAATTATATAATACAATCAGCTGAAACATATAATAATGTTGTATCAGTAAAAAAAGTAATAGAATATTTGGAGAATAAACAGAGTAAGGTTATATTATACACATATGATTCATTTCTAGTTGATTATTCTTTGGCAGATGGTAAGGAGGTTCTGGAAAAAATTAAACAATTATTTGAAGTAAATGGTTACGTTATAAAGGTTGCGTATGGCAGTAATTATAATTCTTTAAAGTATATATAATATTTATTATGGATTACGAAATAAACTTTGACGATTTGGCAAATAAATTATTCTGCACATTTACTACTGAGGATGCGTTAGATTCTACCGTTGATACTATAAAAGGGCAATATCAAATCTTATTTAATAAAATATTTGTCTTATATGTAGATTCAACTAAGGAATATGTGTGTACTTATAATGTTGATTCGTTCAATATGTCTGATAAAATATTAGATAACACAATATTACTGCATAGAAAAAAAGAATCTAATACTCTTTATACAATTAATGCCCTAAATGATTTAATCCGATCATTAAATAGTGGCAACCTCGATACTAGTTTTAAAGTAAATTGGCAAGATTATAAAAATTGTATTTTGCTAACTACCGGAGGTGAATTAAAAAAATTAGATACTAAAATACATGAAATAATTAATTTCTAATTTGGTTATCTAAAAATAGGTTATTACATTATTAAACGTTTCATTAAAAAGTTATAAAAAATGGATTTAAATTTAATCTCAAGCAAGTTAGAACAACTTCAGTCCACATCTGGACAAAACAAGACCCAACAAAAATTTGATAGAAGTCAATATTTTTGGAAGGCACCTATGGGTAAATCACAAATTAGATTTGTCCCATTTAAGGAAAATAAAGAGAACCCATTTAGTGAAGTTTATTTTCACTATGGAATTGGAAGCAGAACAATGATTTCTCCTATTAATTATGGTGAGAAAGATCCCATTGTAGAGTTTTCAAAAGAACTTCGTAAAACATCTGAACCTGAAAACTGGAGACTAGCTAAAAAGTTAGAACCAAAAATGAGAGTTTTTGCTCCTGTAGTAGTTAGAGGTGAGGAGAATAAAGGAGTACGTTTTTGGGAATTTGGAAAACAAATTTACCAAGAATTACTTAGTTATGCTGCTGATGAAGATTACGGTGATTTTACTGATGTAGTATCAGGACTTGATATGACAGTAGAAGTAGTACAAGGTAATCCTTATCCACAAACTTCAATTAGAGTTAAACCTAAACAAACTCCATTATCAGATGATAACACATCAGTTGAAAAATGGTTAGCTGAACAGCCTGAATTATTAAAATATTATAAGAAATTTTCTTATGATGAAATGAAAACGGCACTTCAGGATTGGTTAAATCCGGAGGATACAGCTGAGGTAGATACAGATGAAACTCCTGCACCTAGTAAAGATACAGGTTATACATTAAATGTTAAGAAAAAAGAGGAGTTTAACGAGAACGAATTCGAAGATTTATTTAAAGATTAATTAGATGGGTAGAAAAAAGGTTAGTCTTGGAGGTGACATCTCCAAGTCTGTAAAGGGGACATTCTCCCTTGATAAATTTAAGGCCGCAAAAGGTCTTGGAACTTCAAATAATACATTTAAGGAGCAAGAATGGATACCATTATCTCCTGCTTGGCAAGAGATGGTATCATTACCTGGAGTTCCTCTTGGTCATATTACTTTACTACGTGGACATTCCGATACTGGAAAAACCACTGCTCTACTAGAGGTAGCTGTTAATGCGCAAAGAATGGGTATACTGCCCGTCTTTATTATTACTGAAATGAAATGGTCCTGGGAACACGCAATCATGATGGGCCTGAATGCAAATGTAGATAAAGACGAAGATGGAAATACCGTAGGGGTTGACGGTAATTTTATATTTGCTGACAGAGGGCAGCTACCAACAGTAGAAGCTGTAGCTAGTTTTATGGCTGATTTAATGAATGAACAGAAAAAAGGTAATTTACCTATGGATATTTGTTTCCTATGGGATTCAATTGGTTCTGTTCCATGTCAAATGTCAGTTGAGAAAGCTAAAAATAATAATGAATGGAATGCCGGTGCAATGTCAACCCAATTTGGTAATTTCATTAACCAAGAAATATTACTTTCACGTAAGGAATCTAGTCCTTATACTAATACGTTAGTTGCTATTAATAAAATATGGGTTGAAAAACCTATTGGTCCTATGCAACCACCTACTATGAAAAATAAAGGTGGTAATACAATGTTTTTTGATTCAACATTAATAGTAACCTTTGGTAACATATCTAATTCAGGTAATTTAAAAGTAAATGCTGTTAAAGATGGTAAAAAAGTAGAATGGGCTAAAAAAGTAAAAGTAGCCGTTGAAAAAAACCATATATCAGGAGTTACTACCACTGGAAAGATAATAGTTACACCTCATGGATTTATATCTGATAATAAAAAACAGATAGATGAATATAAAAAAGATCATCAACATGAGTGGGGTGCTATTTTAGGTGAAGGGCCATTTGAAGTAGTACTAGAAGGATCTGAGGCCGAAGATTTTGAAAATGTAGAGGCATTAGATGAAGCAACTATATAAGAACATTCTCAATAACTTGCATGAGGAGTCAAATCTTGAGCCCCTGCACTTAAATAGCAGGGTGCTCCTGGTTGATTCAATGAACACATTTCTACGTTCATTTGCAATGATTCCAGCTATAAATCCACAGGGAAATCATGTGGGAGGATTAGTTGGTTTTATGAAATCGTTAGGTTATGCTATAAAATTAATGAGACCAACTAGAGTTATTTTAGTATTTGATGGTCAAGGAAATATTACTAATCGTAGAAATACTTATGCTGATTATAAAGCAAATAGGGAAATAAAAAGAATAACTAACTATCAGGTATTTTCTACATTAGATGAAGAATCCGAATCAATAGCCACTCAAATGATGAGGTTATTAGATTACTTAAAATGTTTACCTGTTAATATTTCCATAATTGATAAAATAGAAGCAGATGATACTATTGCTTATTTATCTAATAAATTAGAAGATGAAGTTATAATATATTCTGCGGATCAAGATTTTTTACAATTAGTAAATAATAAAGTTACCGTATTTTCACCTATAAAAAAGAAATTTTATAAACCACAAGATGTTTTTGATCAATATGGTTTATATCCTCATAATTTTATTACTATGAAGTGTTTAATGGGTGATAAATCGGATAATTTACCTGGTGTAAAAGGATTAGGTCCTAAAAAATTAATGAAATTTTTTCCTGAAATAGCAGGTAAAGAAAAATTTACACTACAAGAAGCTTATCAAAAAGCAAGTGATAAAGTAGATGAACATGGAATTTATGGTAATGTCCATTTGTTTAAAAAACAATTAGAAATTAATTATGAATTAATGTGTTTGGAGGATATTCAATTAATAGAATCGGATAAAAATGAATTAGATAAGCTAATAGTTTCTTCCCCTTATAATTTTAATAAAACTAAATTTTTAAATATGTACAATAAGGATTTATTAGGAAGAGGAATTCCCAATACAGAATTTTGGTTATCTGAAGTATTTTCTTATCTTACAGCCCAGAAGTTAAAATAGTTATGACATTAAAGAGTTTATCTCAATATGGCCCCAATTTTCAAGTAAAAGTTTTACATTCACTATTAAAAAATAAAAAGTTTATACTTAATATTAGGGATGTTATTATACCCTCTTATTTTGAAAATCAAGCACATCAATGGGTAGTTAAAGAAACATTAAAATATTTTGATGAATTTCATACTACTCCTACATTAGATTTTCTTAAAATTGAAGTAAAAAAACTAGAAAATGAGGTATTAAAAACTGCTATAGTAGATCAACTAAAAGAAGTATATAAATTAGTTAATGATGATCAAGAATATGTTGAACAAGAATTCTCTAGTTTTTGTAAAAATCAAGCATTAAAAAATGCATTATTAAAATCAGTTGATTTATTATCAAGTGGTATGTTTGATGATATCAGACTTACTATTGATAACGCTTTAAAAGCAGGACAAGATAAAAATATAGGACACGAGTATTTAAAAGATGTAGAATCTCGTTATAAAGAAGAGGATCGTCAAGTAATACCTACTCCTTGGCCTATCATTAATGAAGGATTAATGGGTGGTTTAGGTGGAGGTGATTTTGGCTTAATATTTGGTTCACCTGGTGGAGGTAAATCATGGACTATGGTTGCATTAGGTGCCCATGCAGTAAAATTAGGTCTAAATGTTGTGCATTATACACTTGAATTATCCGAGGGTTATGTAGGTAAAAGATATGATGCACATTTTGTAAATGAACCTGTTAATACAATTCATTTACATAAAGAAAAAATTAATAAATTTATAGATGATTTATCTGGTAGTTTAACTATTAAAGAATATTCTCCAGGTCAGGCTTCCATCTCAACATTAGAAAGTCATATTCAAAAAATAACTGATTTAGGTTATCCCCCTGATTTAATTATTTTAGATTATGTAGATTTATTAAAAAGTATTAGTAGCTCTAAAGATGAAAAGGAAAAATTAGATAATACTTATGTAGCTACTAAAGCTCTAGCCAGAGACTTAAACATTCCAGTTTGGTCTGTTTCACAAGTTAACAGAGCTGGGGCCAGGGATGAAATAGTTGAAGGAGACAAAGCAGCAGGTTCATACAATAAATTAATGATTACGGATTTTTGTATGTCTTTATCTAGATTACCACAAGATAAAGTAAATAATACAGCAAGATTTTTCTTAATGAAAAATAGATATGGTATGGATGGGATGACGTATTATGCTAGTATGGATGCTTCAACAGGAACAATAGAGATGGATGAAAATCCCACGGAAATTCCGGAAGGATCTTCAACAAATAATAACAGGTTTGGTAATGAGGTTACCAAAACAGATAAAAAACAATTAGCTCAACTATCTGAAGATTTTTTTGTAAATAAAGGTTGATTTCAGTAGTATATATTGTATTTATCGCCCCGTTTTGAAAAAATAAAATTTATAAAATGCGAGACATAACTAAAGAACGAGTTGTATATAAACCCTTTGAATATCCAGAAGCACATGATTATTGGATGAAACAACAACAAGCACATTGGTTACATACTGAAGTGCCTATGATGTCAGATGTTACTGATTGGAAACAAAATTTAACTGATACTGAAAAAAATATAATAGGATCCATTTTAAAAGGATTTGCTCAAACTGAAACTGTAGTAAATGATTATTGGTCAGGATTAGTAACTAAATGGTTTAGAAAACCTGAAATAATTAAAATGGCAGTAACATTTGGTGCATTTGAAACTATTCATGCTGAAGCATATTCTCTTTTAAATGAAGAATTAGGATTAGATGATTTTAGTGAGTTTTTAGAAGATGAAACTACAATGGCTAAAATTGAAAATCTAATGAATGTAAGAGATAATATGGATGGAACTCCAGATTGGACAGAAAGGGCTAAATCATTAGCCATTTTTTCTGCGTTTACGGAAGGAGTAAATTTATTTTCTTCATTTGCTGTTTTACTTTCTTTTAAATTAAGAAATTTATTAAAAGGTGTAGGACAAATAGTAGAATGGAGTATTAGAGATGAATCATTACATTCAAATGCAGGATGTTGGGTGTTTAGACAATTAATAAAGGAAAAACCCGAATTAAATACACCTGAATTAAAAGAAGATATTAGACAGGCTGCCTTATTATCTTTAAAATTAGAATTAGATTTTATAGATAAAGTTTATGAAATGGGTGATTTAGAAGGATGTACTAAATATGATTTAGTATCTTTTATAAAGCATAGAACTAATACTAAAATGGCAGATTTAGGGTATGATCCAGTAGTTAATGATATTGATATGGATGCTATTCAAAGAATGAAATGGTTTGATTCATTATCAGCTGGTAAACAACATACCGATTTTTTTGCTAATAGAGTTACTAATTATTCAAAAGGTGCCCAAAAATGGGACGCAAACGCATTATTTTAAAATGGACGGAAATATATCAGTAGACACTTCCAATTGGGAGGCAGGTAAGGAATATCCTGCTTGGATGGATGAAGTATCCCTAGCAACAATATCAAAAGGATATTTACTACCTAATGAAACACCTAAAAAGGCATATAGAAGAGTAGCTTCTGCGGCCGCAATGAGGTTAAAAAAACCTGAACTAGAAAATAAATTTTATAAAATGTTATGGAATGGTTGGTTAGGTTTAGCTTCACCTGTTTTTTCTAATATGGGTACTGATAGAGGATTACCTATATCATGTTTTGGTATTGATACACCTGATTCTATAAGAGGAATTAGTTTAACTAATGCCGAATTAATGAAATTAACCTCTCAGGGAGGAGGTGTAGGAATTTCTGTTTCTAGAATTAGACCTAGAGGAGCTCAAATATCAGGTAATGGTAAATCCGAAGGTGTAGTACCTTGGTGTAAAATTTATGATTCTGCTATAATAGCTACTAATCAAGGTTCCGTAAGAAGAGGAGCTGCATCAGTAAATTTAGATATTAATCACCCTGATATAGGAGAATATTTACAAATTAGAAGACCAAAAGGTGATCCTAATAGACAATGTTTAAATTTACATCAATGTGTAGTAGTAGATGATCCTTTTATGCGTAAATTAGAATCTAGGGATCAGGATGCAATGTCCTTATGGGCTGAAATCTTAAAATCCAGAATGGAAACGGGAGAACCCTATGTAATGTTTAAGGATAATGTTAATAAAAGTAATCCTGTAGCATATATGATGAATAATCTAGACGTTACTATGACTAATATTTGTACTGAAATTACTTTGTTTACGGATGAAGAACATTCATTTATTTGTTGTTTATCATCTTTAAATTTAGCTAAATATGATGAATGGAAAGATACAGATACTGTAGAAATGTCTACTTGGTTTTTAGATGGAGTAATGCAAGAATTTATAGATAAATCACAAGGTAGAGATTCATTAAAAAGAACACATAATCATGCTAAAAAAGGTAGAGCTTTAGGATTAGGAGTAGTAGGTTGGCATACTTTTCTACAACAAAAAGGAATGCCATTTAATTCAATAGCTTCCACAGCATATACTCATAATATTTTTTCTGATATTAAAAATAAAGCAGAAAAAGCATCACTAGATTTAGCTAGAGAATATGGAGAACCTGTTTGGTGTAAAGGTACTGGTATGAGAAATACGCATTTAATGGCGATTGCTCCTACTGTATCGAATAGTGTAATACTAGGAGGTATTTCCGCAGGTATTGAACCTTTACCCGCTAATATTTACACATTTAATGGCGCTAAAGGTACATTTATTCGTAAAAATAAAGTTCTAGAAGGAATTTTAGAAAGTAAAAAAGAAAATAAAAATAAATGGTGGGATCAAATGTTAGCAGATGGAGGTTCAGCACAGAATTTACCTGATAATGTTTTAACCCCAGAGGAAAAGGAATTATTTTTAACATTCCCGGAAATAAATCAATTAGAGTTAGTTAGACAGGCCGCTATTCGTCAAAGATATTTAGATCAAACTCAATCATTAAATTTAAGCTTTGATCCTAGTGATTCTCCTAAATGGATAAATCAAGTTCATATGGAAGCATGGAAATTAGGAATTAAAACTTTATATTATTTAAGAACTGATTCAGTAATAAAAGGTGATTTAGGTTCAAGACAGGCCGATTGTATCAGTTGCGATGGATAATATAGAAAAAGTACAAGTTTACGTTTATAAAAACTATAAAACTTATAAAGATAAACCTCTTATTATAGAGGAATTTGATAAATTTTTTACCATAAAAAGGAATAAGGATGAATCCCCTTTAATATTAGGTAAAAGTATATTAGATTAAAAAAAGGCTCATTTGAGCCTTTCTTTTGTTTCCCTTAGATATTTTTTCCAAAGCCTTTGAGCTTCCTCTAAAGTAATTTCCTCTGCTTCTAATGCAGTTCTAATTTCTAAGTATTTTTGTTCTTTTAAATTCTTAGAATCTCCTTTTTTAATATTAGCATTACTTAAAAAACATCCCATTAGGAATAATATTCCTGCTAATATTGCTCTAATTTTATATATTATCGTCATCATTTATAAATATGTACGTCATATTAAAGTCATATATAATTTTAAAAGCGTCATATTAAAATTTGGAATTTAGTATATAGTTTTGTATATTTACCACACAAAATTAAGGTTATGACATTTAAAGATTTAAAGTTTAAACCACACCCGGTTGTTAAAAAAAAGGGTATACAAGCTACATTAGAAATTAAGCCCAATGTTTTTTTATCTGTTATTGCAGGTGAAGGTTTTTACAGTACAGCTAAAGGTACTGGAGTTAGAGGGGCTGTAACCTCGGAGAAAGATGTTTCATCTTTTGAGGTAGGATGGATAGATGAAAATCTACCTGAAGATAAGCAACAATGGGAAGTTGTTGGTTGGCAATCAAGAGAAGATATAAATAAATTAATTACAGAATTAAAATCATGAAAGAAAAAATTAAAGATTTTTTATTAAATTGGAATGCTATTATTATAGCTTTCATTTGCCTTCTTTATTCAGTGGCATTAGGTCTTGCTGGAAATACAGAAGAAGCTCAATACTCGGCTCATTGGCCAGGAACTATTTTACTATTTAGTATAGCGATTAATCAAATTATAAGAAGAAGATAATGTTGGGTTGGGGATTCTTTTTTATGGGTGCAGTATTTTTTAGTCTGTACGTTTGGTTTACGCTCTGGATGATCTTTGATCAAAATAAAAAACAGAGGGAAGAAGGTAATGGTACCCAAGGGTATTATGAGCGTCATCAACCTGATGATATTGATATGGATGGTATGGGAAATCAAGGTAGATTTAATTATACTCCTAAACCTAAAGCCAGGAAAAGAAAACGAGGAAGTCAAAGTAGAATGAAAAATTATTTTTGGCATGAGGAAGAAAAAAAATAAAACACCTCAAAATTCTAAAGATAAAACTTCTAATAAAGAATTTTATAATAAAAATTCAGAAGATTGGGATTATTACTCAGGATTACCTAATCCTAAGGCATATGAAAAGTTATGAGTTTTTTAATAGGGTTTAGTTTTATTATTTTATTATCTATTTTTACTGTATTACTTTGGTTTGTAGCTAGATTATTACCTAAAGAATTTGCTCTAGCTACTATAGCTTTATTAATATTTGGTGATGCTATGTTAGTAGGATTATGGTATTTTGGGTTAGTAGAAATAGTAGAAGTAGTTAAACATTTTAGATTAGGGATAGCCGGTGCATTTTGTATGGCATCTTTTGGAAGGTCTTTATATTTCATGTTAAGTTATGAGAAGGTGTAATGTTTGTGGTAGAGAAAAAAGTAACTCTAAATTTAAACATTCTAATAAAAAAACTTGTTTAAGGTGTGAAAATCAACCTTATAAAAGATTTTTAAGATTATTAGTAAAAGAAAGACAGTTAACACCTCATGAAAGATTAGGTAATAGATTAGGTTATATGGGTTCAGGTTTTTTAATGATTTCTCCTTATCTACTTCCTTATGATGGTATAGGAGCTTATACTTATTTATTAGGGGCACTATTATCATTACCACAAGTATGGATAGCAAAGCAATGGAATATAGTTATATTAAATTTTAATTTACTAATTGGTTATGGAATTTATATTTTTCAATTATGAATAGGTTAGACGAACAATATAGGGGATTATTAGGAGAAGTTTTATATAATGGAGTGGAAAAAAAAGATAGAACTGGTACTGGAACTTATTCAAGATTTGGTTTACAAATTAAACATCAAATGTCAGATGGTTTTCCTATTTTAACTACTAAAAAAATACCCATTAAGACGGTAGCTACTGAACTAAAATGGTTTTTAAAAGGTGATACCAACATTAAATACCTTCAGGATAATAATTGCCATATTTGGGATGGTGATTATAATAAATCAAATAGAACGGATGGATGGTTAGGAAAAATTTATGGTCATCAATGGAGAAAATTATCTCTATTTGGAGTACAATATGACCAGATTAAAACATTAATAGAAGGATTAAAAGAGAATCCTGATAGTAGACGTCATTTAGTTAATGCATGGAATGTTTACGATTTAGATTATATGACCCTTCCTCCTTGTCATTATTCTTTTCAATGTTATGTAGCAGGTAATAAATTATCTTTGCTTTGGAATCAACGTTCGGCTGATTTATTTTTAGGTGTACCTTTTAATATTAGTAGTTACGGTTTACTACTTGAATTATTATGTGTAGAAACAGGATTTGAACCTGGAGAATTAGTAGGTAATTTTGGTGACATTCATTTATATAAAAATCATACAGAACAGGCTAAGAAACAAATCAGTAGAGAAGGTTATAAATTACCTAAATTAGAAATATTAGATATGGATCTTTTAAATGGTGAATTTAATTTTAATTTAAAAGATTACAAATCACATTCAACAATTAAAGCACCCTTAAGCAATTAATATGGACAAAGACGAAATAGTAGACGACACAATATTTGAAGATTTTGTAGATGAACCCTATAAAGAAAGAGACACAGGAACCACAATCGAAGATTGAAAATTATACTTGCCATAAATGTGGCAAACCAGCTACTGGAAGATATTCTCCAGATAAAAATATTACTGGTTTAGCATTTTGTGATGAGCATCAGGAATTAATGGCTCTTGGCTTTTATCTTTTATTAAAAAACGAGAAAAAAAAGTTTGATGAGCTAATGGCTTCCGTATAATTATTTGGCTACCTAAAATATAGTTCGTATATTTACTAATATCTAAAATTAAAGGTTATGAACAAATTTGAAAGAATACAGTTTATTTTTATAGGATTATGTGCAACCTATTTTGCACTAAGAACTTTATTTACATTTATATAATGGCAAGAAAAAAATGGACCCGGGACGGTGGTTATGCAAAAATTCCCATTATAATAGTATTTGCAACCTCAAATAGATCAAATGCTAGACATAAAATGAAAATAGTTCGTAATAGGAATATAGACGAACTTATAGATGTTAATTTCAACATACCAGGTATCCCTGCTAAAGCAATTATTAAGGAAGTAGGAATGGGTATGTACTTTAAGGAAAAATATAAGAAAAAATATGCCCTTTAATCCCACACTTTCTCGTGCTAGATTAGAAAAGGAATTTTCTAAGTTACAAAAATTGAATTATAATCAATTCCGTTGGTGGAGAATGTATGAATCAAAAAATAAACCACTAAAAGCAACAGCATCATTTCGTGATACTATTTTAAATGGTGACTATGATTTTTCTCATTATTGGTATCAGGCAGCATGGGTTGAACATGATATAGATGATTTAGAGATTGAATGTGCTGATGATGCTGGTAAATTTGTTGAAAAAGCTTCTATACTAAAATCCCGTAGAACAAGATTATTAGAGGATTTTGAAAAAGATGAAGCCGATAAATTAAAGCGTTTAGAAAAAGAATTTGTAAGTAATTTTAAAATTACTAAGGAACAAATTAAAGAAGAAATGTTAAAATGGAGTGGAGACCTGATAAGTCTTTATTATCATATAGAAGATAATTATCAAAAATTAAATATACCTAATTATGGGAAAAAGAAAAGAGGTAGACCTAGAAAAGTTGCCTAACCCAAAAAATCATTTAATAGCATCCTTAATAAAATCTGTTGTAAGAATATTAGGATATTTTGCTTTATTTTATGATATTAATTTAGCAGCAGTATTATTAATAATTTCTGAAGCTGTAGGTATAGGAGAAGAATTAGTATAGTATGTTTATATTTCAAGCTATAATTTTTACAATAGTATTTTGTTTTTTTACAATTTATAAAGATTATATTATTAATACTTACTATAGACAAATTGACGAAAAAAAATTAAATTACATTAACCGAAGGTTTATAATATCTTATGTTATAGGCCTTATTTTATTATTTATATTTTATTACGAATGAAAAAATTACTTTATTTTAGTGCAGAATGGTGTGGACCATGTAAAACACTGGGACCTATAGTTGATTCACTATCAGGTCAGATTAATTATGATAAAATTGATGTGGATACCAACCATGAAATGTCGGCTCAATATGGAGTTAGAAATATTCCTACCCTAATTTTATTAGATGAAACTGGGGAAACTAAAGGAAGATTAGTAGGTTTACAAACAAAAGATCAAATATTAAATTTTTATAATGGGTAAATATATTTCAACAAAAGTTTTTGATGGTTTTAGTTGTGTATTTAGACAATGGAAAGCCGAAACTACTCACTGCAAATATCTTCATGGTTATGGAGTATCTTTTAAATTATGGTTTGAGGGAGAATTAGATGATAGAAATTGGGTATGGGATTTTGGTGGAATGAAAAGAGCCAAAGGAAAAATAGATGGAAAGTCTCCTAAAGAATGGATGGACTTTATGTTTGACCATACTTTTTTAGTTGCCGAGGATGATCCATTTGTAGAATCATTTTTAAAAATGGCAGAACATGGAGTAGCTCAAGTAAGAGTTATACCAGCTACTGGAGCAGAAAAATTTGCTGAATTTATTTTTAATAAACTTAGTCCATTTATTCAGGAAGAAACTGATGGTAGGGTTAAAGTTATTAGAGTTGAATTTAGAGAACACGGTAAAAATAGTGCAATATATGAAGGTTAGTCATGAAGTACCTCGTTGTTTATTAAATAACAGCCGTGAATGGAATGACTATGATTACTGTCTACCTCATCTTTTAGATCAGGATGAAGAATATAAAAATTTCTTTTATGAATCTAAAAAATTAGGTCGTTATATAATAATGGATAATTCACTTCATGAATTAGGTAGATCATATGATTTTAAAAGATTACATTATTGGATTAAAGAATTAGAACCTAATGAATTTATTGTACCCGATATTTGGATGGAACATGCTCAAACAGTATCTATGGCTAAATATTGGAAACAATTTAATTATCCCAAAGGTACTACTCCCACAGCTGTAATACAGGGCAAAGATAAAAATGCAGCTTACTTATGTGCCGGATTATTAGATGGTTTAGGTTATAAAAAATTATGTATTTCATATGGGGCATCTTGGTATAATAAATTCTTTCCCCATACTAATAAGGATTTAGGGAAATCATTAGGTAGAATAAGATTTGTAAATGGTTTACTAAAGTTAAAACAATATAAAGAAACTAAATTTCATTTATTAGGTTGTTCTGTGCCTCAAGAATTTGGGTGGTATGATAATCATCCACAAATAGAATCAATAGATACTTCAAACCCAATTATGGCTGCCCTAGAGGGAATTCTTTATAATAATAATGGTTTAAATAAAAAACCTGAAGCTAATATAAATAATTATTTTGATATTGATCCTAATAAAGTAAAATATGAAGATATATTAAATAATGTAAATAAATTTAAAAAAATAAATAATTTAAATACTTATGGCGGAGATAATTAAACATACACTCGGTTTTTGTGGTGAACATTTTCACCCTAATATTTGGCATCTTCTTATAGGAGGATTTGGAATATCAACAATATTATCTTATATTGTTTTATATATAAAATGTAGATTTGATGCGTTAGCCTATACGCTTAGTAATACCTGGCAAAATTTAATTAATTATTTATCATGGCAAAAAATGTCGTAGTATCCTTATCTGGAGGGATGGATTCCTCAACTTTACTACTCAGATGTTTATCAGAGTATGACAATGTAACAGCTTTATCTTTTGATTATGGTCAAAAGCATAGAGTAGAACTTGAAAGAGCTCAATCACTAGTTGAATATTTAAATGCTAGTGGACAATTTATTAAATATCAAGTTATTAAATTAGATGGTTTAGTAAATTTATTGAATTCTAACCTTGTAGAAGGTGGTGATGATGTACCAGAAGGTCATTATGAAGAAGATAATATGAAAGCTACAGTAGTACCTAATAGAAATAAAATATTTGCATCATTAGTGCAGGCAGTTGCCTTATCTGAGGCAAATGCTAATGGTTTAGAAACCGATATTGCTTTAGGTATTCATGCTGGTGATCACGCTATTTATCCTGATTGTAGACAAGAATTTAGAGATGCAGATGATGCAGCTTTTAGAATTGGAAATTGGGAAGCAGATAAAGTGGGATATTTTACACCCTATTTAGAAACGGATAAACTTGGAATTTTAAAAGATGGACAAAAATTGGTTAAAGAGCTCGGAATTGAGTTTAATGAGGTGTACAAACGTACTAATACATCTTATAAGCCCTATCCTAGCGGTAATAGCGACTATAAATCAGCTTCATCTGTTGAAAGGATTGAAGCATTTATCAACTTGGGTGTGGACGATCCTGTACAATACGAGGATGAAACTGGACCAGTCGATTACAACATTGCGAAAACACATGTTAAAAAACTACTAGCTGAATACGCAGCATAAAAATTGTAACTAAATGTAGTATAGTGGAGGGGGTTAAAACCCCCTTCCCTGTTACTACTATTTATTCATATTTATAGTATATAAACCTGCTTTAAATGTCTACACTTACTAATAGAACCATTAAATCTACTTATCAGCAGCTGCTACAAGTAGAGAATAATGTTATACAAGATGGACTCGGCACTTCTTCACTAAGTGCTTCATTTGACCTTACTGGATTAGAAAATATTACTGGATCACTAAACGTTAGTGGTACTACTGATTTAATAGGTAGTGCTTCCGTATCAGGTAGTATGAGAATTAGTGGTACATTTGAAGTATTAGGTACAGCCTCCATTTCACATTTAATTACTACTTATGAATCCTCTTCTATTATATATGCAAGTGGATCTACTAAATTTGGAGATGATACATCAGATACTCACCAGCGCACTGGTAGTATGACTATTTCAGGATCATTATTTAGTACTAATATTAGTGGTACATTTAGTGGTTCATATAAGGGAGATGCTAGTGGATTAACAGGTACAGTTACTTCTTCATTTGCGGAAAGTGCTAGTTTTGCCACTTCAGGTACTTATGCTTTAAGTTCTAGTGAAGCTACTACAGCAACAAATGTATTTGTATTACCCAAAAATACAGATGGCTCAACACATTTTGTTTTATTTTCACAAGGTGTATCAGGTAGTTTTAGAGCAAATTCAGATTCAGGATTAAGTTATGTCCCTTCTACTAATACATTAACAGCAACTAAATTTATAGGTGCTTTGGAAGGAAATGCTACAACGGCAGATACAGCATCAGTAGTATTAGGTACTATATTATCTGCCTCTTTTGCCCTAACTGCTTCACATGCTGAAAGTCAGTCAGTAGTTAATATTACATCGGGTTCATTTGCGGCAAGTGGTGATGGTCCATTTACTGGATCTTTTTCTAGTAGTAGAGCATCAACTTTATCTGGTTCATTTACTGGTTCTTCTACTGGCTCATTTACTGGTAGTGGTGCAGGATTAGTAGGAGTAGTAACTAGTTCATTTGCTATAACAGCCTCCCATGCACTTAATTCTGGGGGTGGTGGTTCAGGAGCTGGATTTCCATTTTCTGGTTCACGAGCAGATGTAACTGCCTCTTTGAATGTTACAGGTGGTATAGCCAATTTTACTGCAAGTATGGTAGTTGATGGAGCTCTTAGTGCTACATCAATAACAGAAACTTCAGCATTAAAATATAAAGAAAATATTAACGAAATTACATCTTCAGATATAATTTATAATTTAAGACCAGTTACTTTTGATTGGAAAAAAGATGGTTCTCATGATGTTGGTCTTATAGCTGAAGAAG
>VTLG01000711.1_pt1 | contig 35541 bp, 58 predicted proteins | sample 4694571 | NCBI WGS metagenome assembly VTLG01 (sample SAMN12604809, study PRJNA352737) | marine metagenome | biome: ENVO:00000447; feature: ENVO:00000209|ENVO:00000569|ENVO:01000036; material: ENVO:00002151; isolation source: viral sequences binned using virsorter ...
CCATTCCTCTGCATATCCCGTACTGATAATTTTATTATCAATTGATATTGATCCTTTGAATACAACTCTTCTGGTCATTTTATCACCTAATGATATAGGCTCATCTGTAACCATATCAGTTATAATCTCAGCATCAGGAAAAAATTTTCTAAAAACCTGGAGTCTGTAAGCTACCTGGCTGTATTGTTTTCCTTTGATATCAATTGAATTTTTTTCAAAATTTCTATTAAAATGCTCTTGAGCTTGTAATAATTTTTCTTTCATAGTATCTCCCAGAGCCTTTGTAAAAATGTTTTATTTTTTTTCTGATTAAGAAGAGCTGCAGCTGCTGCTAACCTTGCTGCACATTCAGCCTGGACTTTTTCTTCTCTGGCTGTACGCAGCTGCCTATCCATTTTGACTAATGGAAAGTCAGTCTTTGGTGGTATGTCATTTGATATTGTTTTTTGCTCTAGCTCTTCAACCTTTTTTTCTAAAAAAGGATTAATGGGTATAATGTTTGTCATTGTAAAATCTTTTTACCTCCGTTATTTCATCTTCGTTATATCCATAATAGTTTATATTATTTAGATCAGCTTCAACATAGTTTTTAGCTACATATTCAACTGTAGTTTTTTGTGACAGCTCCAATAGATTTTGTCTTTTTTTAGATTTTGTAAAAAAATTATCTATTGTTTGTTTTTGAGCTTCAACACCTAGCTCCTCATGCTCCAGGCTACTGTATATTTTGTAATCTGTAGGAGTTGCATAGACCAGATAACCTGGCTTCTGTGTTGCTTCTTTATAGAAACAAACTTGATTGACATGATATGCGTCTGGTGTTTTTGGAGCAGATATATTTATAAAACTATGTGTTCCATCTTTTTTTGGTTTACCAGATCTACGCTGCCATTTTGTTTTTGCTTCTATAAAAAAATTTTTTGTTTCCATATCTGTTCTGCCAGTATACGGAACTGAAATACCATCAAGCCATAGTTCGACATATCTCTCAGAGTTTACTGTTTCTATTTTTTTTATTTCTAGATCCTTGAGAGCTGCTATGTAATTTGTAATTACTTTGGGTATAGCTTCCAGGTTTACTTCAAACTGTTTCATTTCTTTTTCATCATTAATAAACAATCCTTTTTGTTTTTGATAGTGTTGGATGCCAGCTGCTATAGCTTCATCCTGGGATTGATTAAATAAAAAATATCCATCCCATCCATGTTGAGCAGAATTACCAGCAATCATTTTTGCATTCGGCTTCCTGGCTCTTCTCCATTCTTGAGTCTTGTAGACATATTCGTACCACCATCCACATAAAGGTTTATTTATTTGAGTTGGGGATAAGTGATTTAAGCCGACATCAAGCCAGCATTTTCCTATTGTTTTAAAATTCATTTGGGTATTTATAGCAATTTTTTCTATTCATACAAATAAAAAAAGGCAGCAGAAAACTAAAAAACTGCTGCCTTTATGCGGAGGATCATACTGTTAAAAAAATTAACAGTATAAAACTTACCTAAATATATTAATCAATCAAGAGAAACCTCGTATAATTGTGAGAAAATATCAACTAATTTTATATGCTCTCTTTCTGACTTACCTCGTCTTTTGAGAATGTACCTGGCAAATTTTTCTGCACAAGCCTTGCCACAAAAAGGTTTACTATAATCCTGATAGCTCTCGCCATCCCAGACTTTGTAATTTGTTGAGTTGCTCCATTCTGTTTTGTCTATTACCTGGTGGTTACCTCTGTACTCTTCACCTTTTGACAAATATACTGTTTCAGTTTTTCTAGGATATTTTTTATGACAGACATAACATCTGTTTTTTGTACCTTCATCTATTATTTGTCTTACAGTTCGTTTTGTTTTTTTCATTCTTTACCTCCGAAAAATTCATAAATTAACCAGAGGATGACCGCAGCCATCCCCAGGTGAACTATGATTGTTAATAAATCGTTAAGCATACATTACCCCTTGGTCTTTAATCTGTTGAGATTTTGCACCTTGAACTAAATTTTTAAATGGATTTGGTTTTTTTTTGTTACCAAATTCTCCCCAAAGTTGATTGTATTTTACCCAGCTGCTGCTCCAGTAGCCAAACATTTCAAATTTATATCTGGCTAAACTGTCGATAGCTTTGTCGTAGGCTTCTTGCATTTTGTTTTCTAAGATTTGATTTTTACCCATTATTTTACCCCCTTGCACTTTCTAACTGTTCAAGAATTACTTTGGCACTTTCTCTTTCAGATGCCAGCTGCCTACCATAGTTTGTAAGTTTGCCTTTTTCATCATAGACTAGACCGCCAATAGTTTCTTTGAGTTCATCATTAGTATTTTTCCAATACTCGTTTAGAGCATTAAAAATTGTTTGCTCTCTCAAATGATGTATTTTTATAGTTTTGAAGTTGTAGTGTATTTTCATTATTCTACCTCCTTGTATTTTGGTAAATCTTTTTTGGCTTCCTCTTCTGTTGCGTAGTAACCAGAAGCTCTGTCGTATGGACATGGAAAAACCAAACCATCATCTGTTTTTTCAATTGATGATCTGCCGATATAAAAACCAGCTGCTGATTTCATTACTTGATAATCTGAAATTGATATTGTTGTAGACATTAGTATAGATCCTCCTTGATCTTTTGTAGTTTTAGTTTTCCGTTTGTACCGACCTGGTACTCTTTGATGACCAGGCGTTTAACGCCTGGATCTTTGATTTTGCCAGTAACAATCTTTGATAATTTTTTTCGATACTGGTTTAGTTTTTGTTTTTTCAAGATACCTCCTTCCATCCTAAGTTATCACAAACAAACATTGTGCCATGTTCATCCTTGACTATGTCGCCTACAGATACTGAGTGCATTTCAGATAATCTCTGTAAACTTTCTTCAGGATCTCCAGATAAACCGATGTTACCAATTTGGAAAACACCAGACAAACCTCGTTTGGTTTTGATGTTTGCGACATGAGTAAAGTAACCTTTGTTCCAGGCTTCTTGAGCTAGCGGAACGATCTGTTTTTGTCGTGAATACATTTCAATTGATAGTCTGTTTCTATCAACGCTGTAGTGACCTTCGGCATTGACTTTGTCAATCTCCTTGTCAGTCAAGTGTATTTGATGTATTTCGTATTTCACTAAGCTGCACCTCCTTGCATTTTTTCTAGTTTTTTGTAGGGATCTTTGTTGAACACAAAGTCGTTTTCTCTTTTGACTGCTTTGACAAACTCGTCAAGTGGGTACACTTGCTGTTCTTCTCTGTTTTCAAAGAACTCTCTGCCTACAATGTTAAACTCTGGATCTACCCAGTACAGTCCGTTGTCGTAGTTATCACAATCTAGCCTCTCAACCAGATCAACACCAACACCAAGACATCCAGGAAAAGTGTTGCAGATTATTTGGATCAACCTGGCGACTCCGTAGTCACCACCTCTGATGCCATAATCTTTGGCTGCTTGAAGTAAGCCTTCAACACTATCTCGACCTCCGTTCCAATGTAGATAAATACCTACAGTTTTCTTGTTTTTTTTGCCTTCTTGAGTGAAAGCAATGACCGCTCTGTTACCCATTTTTTTCCTTTCTTTTTAACATCTATAATATATATAGCATTTAATGCTACGATTACAACCCCTGAACAAAAAAAAATTTTTTTATTTTGAAATTAATTATTTTTAGTATAGACATAGATGCTATGAAACTAGAACAATACAGAAGGGATAGGAATTTATCATACGCAAAATTAGCTACACATCTGGGATTAAAAGGCATTAATCCTGGCAGACTCGTTCACCGCTGGTGTAAAGGTTCAACACCATCATCAACGAATATGAAAAAAATAGTTACAGCTACAGAGGGTAGTGTGCAGCCAAATGATTTCTTCCAAGGATAATCCAGACTTTGCTATCTTTTCCTGGAAAGATCCCCAGGAGGATGAAAATGGTTGGAAAACCTTACGAGAGAGTCATATCGGACTAGCCAGCTGCAAGAGCTGCGGTTGGATTATTGATGAAACTAAAGATTATTATGTGGTAGCTGCCGACCTGGTTATAGAGAAAAATAGGATTACTGATACTGGCAGAAGGCACAGTATTTATAAATCCTGGCTCTCCAGGTGTGAGAGGATAGAATACAACATTTATGAAAAACAAATGGAAACTGTTAAAGAAAATACACAAGGATCAAAGAATAGATAGTGCTGCTAGGTGTGTTTATTTTTTCCTACTTGATAGAGAAAATAACATAACTAAAAAATTATTTCCTAGCCATGCCAGGCTAGCTGATGATACTGGATTGCATATTAGATCTGTTCAGAGATCTATTAAACTATTGATTGATTATGATTATATATCAAAAATTAAAAAAGGTTATCCAGGCAGAGCATCAGAATATAAAATTAATTACGATATATCACCCGACAATCTTGTCGTTAATACCCGACAAGCTGGTCGTTTTTACCCGACACACAAGACACACCAATTAACTAATGAATTAACTAATGAATTAACTATGGATGATAAAGTAAAAAATATATTAGGCAGCATTACAAAGAACATGAACCCAAACTACAGAGCTGTAGTTGATGGTAATAAAAAACCATATAATCACCCAGATAGTATTGAAGCTCGAATGATGCGTAAGACTGATGACTACAATAAAACTAAAGCCTGGCGAAAACTTTACGACAACCCATCAACCAAAAATAAAGCTATAGCAATTGCCAAGCATTTAGGTATCATTCGGGAATATAAAAAAAATGGTAGGTAGACCAAGTAAAAAGGTTTTTTGCCAAGCCAGAAGAAAATACGATGGGAAACAATGCCAGGCTAAAGGTATTTTGTGTAAAAATGGTCGTTGGATCTGTCGTTATCATGGCGGTAAATCTACTGGAGCTACCTCATTTGAAGGGAAAATAAAAGCGTATAAAAATTTAGTACAGTTCAGAGGTAAAACAGATGAAGAAATCAAAAGCTACATACGACAAGATCATTCAGAAGCTGCAGCTCGGTAACAGCTTAACAAGTATTTGTGTTGATAAAGCAATGCCTGGTCTTACCCAGGTTCACCAATGGATGAAGGATGACCAGAAGTTTAAAGACCAGGTACTTGATGCCAGAAGGATTGGTACAATGGTTTGGCTCGATAAGATGCAAGACCTATTGGAACAAGAAGTAGAGCCACAGAAAGTACAATGGTATCGTGAAAGGCTGCATCATGCACGATGGATGGCAGCTAAGTTGATCTCAACTTTCGGTGATAAGCAAACAGTTGTGAATGAAGGAGATCCAATTATCAAGGTAATCTGGCAAGATGATGCCAGCACAGAAGATAAACCGAACGATCTCGCACGCACGACAAGAAGTTCGGAGCAAAAAGAACAAAATGCAAACAAAAGCACCCACTAGATATAGTAGTCAAGAATGTCACACAACAAAAAACCTTGATAAATATAGAATTATTTGTTGCATAATATCTATTATAGGAACGCAGCTACAAAAAAGTCAAAAATACAGCCAGATTTTGCAAAATTTTTTTTTGCGATACCCCAAAAATGCTGCGTGCGTGTGTGTATATATATAATATGGGAGAACAAGACACTTGGACATAGACAAACATATTCTCTGTAAAGTTGTTGTTGATTATAAAACAAAGGAACTTAAGATAATTCTAGGTAAATTTGATACAGATATAGCTATGATAAATGCTGCTGAAGGAATATGTAGTGCATTGAATGTAGAATTTGTACCAGAGCTGCTAGACGAGGAAACTACATATCATTGAAAACTATAACTATACCATATACACCAAGACCACAGCAAAAAGCATTACACCAGGCATTAGATAAATACCGCTTTTCCGTTTGCGTTATGCACAGAAGAGGAGGTAAGACTATATTTTCTATCAACCACCTAATTAAAATGGCTCTGACGAGCAAAAAAAAGGCATTTAGAGGTGCTTTCTTTGCTCCTACTAGAGTCCAGGCTAAGTTGATTGCCTGGGATTATCTAAAACATTATTCCAGGAAAGTACCTGGTATGAAGTTTAATGAAACAGAACTAAGAGCTGATTTCCCTACGGGAGCTAGGGTTACTTTGTTTGGTGCTGAAAATCCAGACTCCGCTAGAGGACAATATTTTGACCAGGTATTCTGTGATGAATATGCACAGATGGATGAAAGAATGTTTCCAGAGATTATTAGACCAGCTGTTGCAGATAGATTAGGTGGTGTTGCTTTCATAGGAACTCCAGCTGGAATGAACTCATTTTATGATTTGTATGAAAAAGCCAAAGGTGATGCAGCCTGGTATACTTGTATACATAAAGCTAGCGAAACTAAATTAATACCAGAAACAGAGCTGCAAGAAGCTAGAAATCTGATGACAGAAGATCAGTATCAGCAAGAATTTGAGTGCAGCTGGACTGCCAATGTATCTGGTACTGTCTATGGTAAAATTTTAGATAAGATGGAAGAGAAGGAGCAGATAGGAAAATATCCGTTTGATCCCGCATATCCAGTAGATGTTTACTTTGATTTAGGTATATCTGATGATACTAGCATTTTATTTATACAACAAATAAACAGAGCTATATTTATTATTGATTGTTATTCTAATAATAATCAGAGCCTGGATCATTATGCTGAGTATATTAGAAAAACAGATTATCCTATTCGCAACTATGTATTTCCACACGATATAGACCATCGAGAGATGTCTACTGGTCATTCCAGAAAAGAGTTTGCCTATTCTATGGGTATGAAACCGATAAAGGTTTGTCCAAAACTCCCTATAGAAGATGGAATTCATGCTGGACAATTGTTGCTAAATCGTACATACATTGATAGAGATAATTGTAAAAAGTTTATTGATGCCATGAGATGGTATCATAGAAAATGGATTGATAAATTGAAAACATATTCTAAACCAGTACATGATTGGAGCAGTCACTACTGCGATGCCTGGAGGACAGCTTCAATTGCAATCAGAGATTTAGATTTTAATAACACAGTTCCACCGCAACAATACGCTGCGGGTTTGAACTATAATCCTTTAGGAGATAATTAATGGGATTTTTAAGACCAAAGACACCACCACCTCCCCCACCTCCAACACCGATGCCTAGTTTACCACCAGCTACTGGAGGTGATTTGGATAAAGAAAAAAAGAAAAAAATAAAAGATGAACTAAAAAAAATGAGAGCTGGGTATACACAAACGATTATGACATCAAAACAAGGTGATACCACAGAGGCTGATACATTTACAAAAACATTGTTAGGTCAGTAATGGGATCAGAGTCAGCACAGAAATCAAGAGAGCAGAAAAGAACTGCACAAACACAAGAGCTTATGCAAAACATAATGACGGGTGGAGAAATTTCAAAAAAGAGAGAGGCTGAACTTGCGAAAGCAGCGGATGCTGGTAGAGGAGTGCAGCTAATAATGGACTCACCGACAGTTGGAAACTTAACACAAAAAGGTGGTAAGCCAGTTTTTAGAACTGGTACTAAAGCATCAGACTATACTGGTAGAATAGCAGCTAGCTCCCCTACATTTGGTGAAGCATTGTCAGATATGAGTAGAGCTGTATTTGGTGGTCAAGCGACAGATCCATCATATCTAAGAGGTGAACTTAATTCAGCTCCAGGAACAACCACAACAAATTATGCAAAATTTGTACCAGAGCCAAGAAAAGTAAAAGGTATAGTGCCTTCAATGATAGAGGGTGGTGGTTCACCAGTCATAATGGCTTTTAATGCAATTATGGGTAAACCAAATCAAAAGAAACAAAGTGTTGATGATATTTATAATCAAGGCGTTACAAGTTTTGCTGGAACGACAAGAACATTAATGGGAAACAGAAAGAGTAAGTTAGGTCAATGAACGGAAAAGATTTAAAACATCAACTGAGTCAGTTGAAAACAAAAAGGCAAAACTGGGAGAGTCATTGGCAAGAGATTGCAGAATATGTTTTACCCAGAAGAGCAGATGTAACAACAACAAGATCCAGGGGAGATAAAAGAACTGAAAAAATTTTCGACTCGACAGCTCTCAGAGCTTTAGAACTATTCTCATCATCTCTACATGGTATGCTGACAAATCCCGCAACTCCCTGGTTTAGTATGAGATTTAAAGATGAAGAGATAGCCAGGAATAAAGAAAACAAAGATTGGTTAGAAGCATCAACACAAACGATGTATATGGCTTTTGATAGATCTAATTTTCAACAAGAAGTTCACGAACTTTACACAGATCTAATATCATTTGGTACTGGCTGCATGATGGTTGAAGAAGATACAAAAGATTTTATTAGATTTTCAACCAGGCATATAAAAGAAATCTATGTCCAGGAGAATAATAATAGTGTTGTAGATACTATTCATAGAGAAATCAAAATGACTGCCAGGGGAGCTTTTCAAAGGTTTGGAGATAAGCTGCCTAAATCTATTTTGAAAAAATCGACAACATATCCACACGATGATGTAACGATCTATCATTGTGTAAGACCAAATGACGAACTCAATCCATTTAAAGCTGATAACAAATCTATGGAGTTTTCATCTATCTACTATGATGAAGATGGTAATATTATATCTGTATCTGGCTATAATGAGTTTCCATTCGTAGTTCCAAGATATCTAAAATCTAGTAATGAAGTTTATGGTAGATCACCAGCTATGACAGCTCTTGCTGATATCAAAATGATAAACAAAATGTCAGAAACCACAATCAAAGCTGCACAAAAAATGGTAGATCCGCCTTTATTAGTACCAGATGATAGTTTTATGTTACCAATTAGAACACAGCCTGGAGGATTAAACTTCTATAGATCTGGATCAAGAGATACTATAACTCCATTATCAATCGGAGCTAACACACCTTTAGGATTAAATATTGAAGAGCAGAGAAGAACTGCAATCAAACAAGCATTTTATGTAGATCAACTATTGATGTCACAGAATATTCAGATGACAGCTACTGAAGTTATGCAGCGTAATGAAGAAAAAATGAGATTACTTGCTCCAGTTCTGGGTAGATTACAATCTGAAATGTTACAGCCTTTGATAAATAGAATTTTTGGTATTCTTTTAAGAAATAAAATTTTACCACCAGCTCCAGAACAGCTTAGAGGTAAAGATATAGATATCGAATATGTATCACCGCTAGCAAGATCACAAAAAATGGGAGATCTCCAGGCGATACTTAGAACTTTAGAAATTGTAACTCCACTATCTCAAATGAGTCCAGTTATGGATTTCATTGATAATGATAAAATGGTAAATCACCTGGCGACAGTATTGGGTGTGCCATCCAAAGTTATGAGATCAACGCAAGAAGTGGAGTCAATACGACAACAAAGACAAGCAGCTCAACAAGCTGCAGCGGAAGCTCAACAACAAATGCAAGCAGCTGAAGCTGGAGGTAAAGTAGCTCCGCTTGTTAAAGAGTTAAATCGTGAATAGCCAAGAAGTAAAAGAACTTATACAAAGCTATAAACAAACTTTTGGTACTCCAGAAGGACTAAAAGTTTTAAGCGATTTAGAAGCAAGATTTAATTATCATGCTTCATCATTCAGCAAAGATAGCAACGAGATGGCATACCTTGAAGGACAGCGATCTGTAGTTATCGCAATCAAAAATCTTATAAAGGAGAAAAAATGAGTGAAGAACAGACAACTGATACAGTAATTGCAACTGGTCAATCTGAACAAGCAGATCCAGGTGTTACTTTTTTAGATGGATTACCAGAAGATCTTAGATCAGAACCATCTTTAAAAAATTTTACAAACGCTGGAGATCTTGCAAAGAGCTATCTCCATGCTCAAAGAATGGTAGGAGCTGATAAGATACCAGTACCTGGCAAACATTCTACAGAAGAGGATTGGAATATGATCTATAGTAGGATAGGTAGACCAGATGATGCTGCTGGATATGAAATACCAGGAGATAAATTTTCAGCTGATGATCCAGCTGTTGTTGGTTTCAAAGAAGCTGCATACAAAGCTGGATTAAATAATAGCCAGGCTAATCAGATTTTAGATTTTTATAGTAATCTTAGTCAGAGCCAGGAGCAGACATCAAATGCTCAAATAGAAACATCAAGAAAAAGAGCAGAGGAAGATCTTAGAAAAACCTATGGTTTAGCCTTTGATAAAAAAATAGAAATGGCTCAAAGTGTTTTTTCTAAATATATTCCAGATGAATTAAGAGAAAAAACTTTTGATGGTTTCAGGTTTGGAGATCATCCAGTTGTAATCAAAGCTCTTGCATCTATCGCAGAAAATTTCACAGAGGATAGTGCAACGCAAGAAAACGACTTGACATTGACTCCAGATGATGCTGAAAAAGAGATTGCTAAATTAACTGCTCCAGGTACTCCGTACTGGGATAAGAAACATCCTGGACACCAGGCTGCAGTTGAAGAAGTTTTCCAGCTTCAGAATATGAAGCATGGGATAGTTGAGGAATAATCGAAAGACTCCTCTGACATTGGGAACAGACCAGCTACTATCAGTAGTAAAATGAAGTAAGACCTGGAAACAGATAATTTTACGAAGAAAGTAAATAACAACAAATGAAAGGTAAGGACTAAATGTCAAATCAAATAACTACAGCATTTGTTGAACAGTATAGTAACAATGTTACTATGTTATCTCAGCAAATGGGTTCTGTACTTAGACCAGCTGTAGATGTCGAAACTGTAAACGGGAAAAAGGCTTTCTTCGAACAGATTGGACAAGTAACAGCACAAGTCAGAACAAGCAGACATTCTGATACGCCACAGTTAGATACGCCTCATGCAAGAAGATCCGTTACTTTAGCGGACTATGAATGGGCTGATTTAATTGATGATGTTGATAAAATCAGAATGTTAATCGATCCTACTTCTTCTTATGCTAAAGCAGCTGCTGCAGCAATGGGAAGAGCTATGGATGATGTTGTAATAACAGCACTTGGCGGTGTAGCTAAAACGGGAGTTACTGGATCTACAGATACAGCTCTTCCATCGGCACAAAAGCCATTCTCATCAGCTCAAGGAGATACTACAGCTGGTGCGTTATCAGTTGCTAAACTAACAGAAGCAAAATTCTTGTTAGACAGCAAATCAGTTGATCCGTCATTAAAGAGATACTTCTTATGTTCACCAAAACAAATTCAAAACTTGTTAGGTATCACAGAGGTAACTTCTGCTGACTTCAACACAGTTAGAGCGTTAGCTCAAGGTGATGTAACATCCTTTATGGGTTTTGAATTCCTTGTGTCTAACAGACTTCAATTAGCTAACACAGACGACAGACTTTGTTATGCTTTCACAGAAGATGCTATTAAACTTGCCATTGGTAAAGATGTAACAGCTCGTATTGATGAAAGAGCAGACAAAGGTTATTCCACACAAGTTTACTATTGTATGTCAATAGGAGCTACTCGTATGGAAGAGGAAAAAGTCGTTGAAGTGGCTTGTGACGAATAGGAGTAAGAAATGTCTAGTGTAAAAGGCGTAGAAATAACTAACATGGATGCAGATCCAGTAGTTAAAGTATCATCAGAAGTAGCTGGCGGTAAGATGCGTGTGTTCCATGGAACATTTGAAGCATCAAGCCTTGCAAGTGGATCTGATATTACAATTGCTAGAATACCAGAAGCAGCAACAATTCACGATGTTATCTTGAAATGTGATGCTTTAGGTGGTTCTTCAACTCTGAAAGTTGGAACATCCGCAGATGATGATTTGTTTATTGCAGCGACTGGAACTTGGAATGTCGCTGGACAGACACAATCCATCTTAGGTGGTAGCTCAACTGGAGCTGCGATAGCTACTATGACTGGAGTAGGTCATAGAACTACTGCATCTACAGATATTATAATTACTACTGGTGGAGCAACAATATCTGGATCAATCCATTGTATTGTTGTATTCTCTACAGAGTAAAACAAATCAGGGAGGGGTTATCCCCTCCCTTTTACAAAGGAGATTATTATGAAACATGGTATGAAAAAGAAAACACCGAAGGCAAAAAAGCAAGCAGCTACTGCAATGGCTATGAAAAAAGCTGGCAAGAAGCCTAAGAAAATGAAGTATTAAGATGGCTTTGTATGGCAGACAAAAAAAGTTAGACGCAGACGGAGATAATAAAATTACTGGTAATGATTTTCGTATGCTGAGAAACAGACCGAAGGTAAAAGGCATAAAATTTACAGCCAAGAAAAAGAAAAATGGCAAAAAAGAAAAGCTCGGTTAATAAAGCTGGTAATTACACCAAACCAGGTATGCGTAAGAGAATGTTTAATACGATTATGGCTGGTTCAAAAGGTGGAAAGCCTGGACAATGGAGTGCCAGGAAAGCTCAACTCCTGGCATTAAGGTATAAAAAAGCTGGAGGAGGCTATAAATGACACAAAAATCAATAAAAGCACCGAAGGGATTTCATTGGATGAAAAGTAAAAACGGGTTGAAGTTAATGAAACATACTGGAGCATTTAAGAAACATCCTGGAGCATCGCTTACTGCTAAATTTACAGTTCAGAAGCGACATGGCTCTTAAAAAATCACAAAAAAGTCTAAAAAACTGGACAAAACAAAAGTGGCGTACCAAATCTGGTAAGCCATCTGCAAAAACTGGTGAGAGATATCTGCCAAGTGCAGCAATAAAATCTTTATCTGCATCTGAGTATGCAGCTACTACCAGAAAAAAACGACAAGATACACTTATGGGTAAGCAGCATAGTAAGCAGCCTAAGAATATTTCTAAGAAAACAAGAAGGTTTAGATAGTGGTTGCTAAAAAATATCAAAATCCGAAGGGTGGTTTAAATGCAGCTGGTCGTAAGTTTTTTAAGAGAACAGAGGGTTCTAATTTAAAATCACCAGTCAAAAGAGGTGTCAATCCTAGGAGGATTTCTTTTGCTGCCAGGTTTGGTGGTATGCGTGGTAGTGAAAAAAAGCCAGATGGATCTCCTACCAGGCTAGGTTTAGCTTTGAGAGCTTGGGGTTTTCGTTCTAAAGAGTCTGCAAAAGCATTTGCAAATAGACATAAAAAGACTAAAAAGAAAAGAAGGACTTTAGTATGACATCAGTAGTATCTATTTGTAACTCAGCTCTAAATATCTTAGGAGCTAATAACATCATAGCTCTGACAGAAGATAGTAAAAATGCCAGGTTATGTAATCAAAGATATATACCTATAAGAAATGCTGTATTCAGGGAGCATCATTGGAATTGTCTGGTTAAAAGAATAGAATTAGCCAGAGATACAGCTACCCCTACACATGAATTTGCCTATCAATATCAGCTTCCAGCTGACTGTATTAAGGTAATAAACATAGGTGGACTGCATAATGGCACAAGTTCTAATCTTGATGGTGGACAAGTATTCAAGGTAGAAGGTAGAAAAATCGTTACTGATGAAGAACAGATCTTTTTAGTCTACAGTTCTATTGTTGAGGATGTTACAGAGTATGACTCTCTACTTGTAGAGTCTATCTCACAAAGATTAGCAGCAGAACTGTGTTATGCTATCACTAGCTCCACATCATTAGCTAATTCACTAAAAGCAGAATACCAGGAGAAACTAAGATTAGCTCGTCATGCAGACGCTACAGAAGGCACAGCGGATGTCATTGACTCATCTACATTTATCAATGCGAGATTTTAATGCCAAGACAGACTGTAGCCTATACAAACTTTACAGCTGGACAGTTATCACCTAGATTAGACGGGAGAACTGATCTTAGTAAATACTATAACGGAGCAAAACAACTCACAAATTTTACAATACAGCCACATGGCGGAGCTACCAGGCGACCTGGCACAAGATTTATACATGAAGTAAAAAGCAGCTCTGCAGCTGTAAGACTCATTCCTTTTGAATTTTCTACTGTCCAGACATATGTTATGGAGTTTGGCAATCAATATATTAGATTTTACAAAGACAAAGGCATCATAACAGAGTCTGCAAAAGCCATATCTGCAGCTACAAAAGCTAATCCAGGAGTGATTACAGCTAATTCACATGGATATTCTAACGGAGATCATGTGATAATTACAAGCGTTGGAGGTATGACAGAGCTGAATGGTAAAACATTTATTGTTGCGAATAAAACAACAAATACATTTGAGCTTACTGATGTTGATGGAACAAATGTAAATACAACTAGCTTTACAACATATACATCTGGTGGATCTTGTAACAAGATATTTGAAATAGCATCACCATTTACAACTGCACAGCTTCCAGGCATAAAATTTGCACAATCTGCAGATATTATGTACCTGGTTCATCCAGAGGTAAGTGTCAGAAAGTTATCCAGAACTGGTCATACTAGCTGGACTCTTGTTGAAGAAGAGTTTTCACCGATGCCTTTTTTACCAGAAAACACAACTGCAACGCAGCTGCAGACATCTAGCGTAACTTTAAATGCGTCTGCTACTGTTACAGCAACAAATACTACTGGTATAAATGATGGTACTGGATTTACATCAAATGATATTGGCAGACATATAAAACTTGGAACTGCTGGATTTTTAGAAATAACAGCTATTACTAATACAACAACTGTTACAGCTACTGTAAAAGAAGCTATTACTGGTCTGAGTATAAATACAAATAGTACAGAATTTTCTTTAGGTTCTTTTTCAGATACGACTGGACATCCATCATCTGTTACATTTTTTGAACAAAGACTGGTTTTTGCAGCCACAGCTGTAGAGCCACAGACATTGTTTTTCAGTAAAGTAAATACTTTTAACAATTTTCAAATAGGAACAAATGATAGTGATGCTATGGTTTATACAATTGCATCGAATAAAGTAAATGCTATCAGATTTTTGTCTGCACAAAGATCTCTGATAGCTGGTACTGTAGGTGGTGAATTTGTTGTATCTGCATCTGGAACTACACAACCTATAACACCAACAAATATACAAATTCAAAGACAAACATCCTACGGAGCTGCAAACATAGATGCTGTCCAGATTGCAAATGTAACTATGTTTTTACAAAGAGCTAAAAGAAAAATTAGAGAACTAACATATTCTTTTGATTTTGATAGCTATGTAGCTCCTGATATGACTATCCTGGCTGAGAATGTTACAGAGTCTGGGGTTACAGAGCTGTCTTATCAGCAAGAACCAGACAGTATTTTATGGGGTGTAAGAACTGATGGTAAATTGATTGGTCTAACCTATCAAAGACCAGAAGAGGTAGTTGGCTGGCATATACACGAACTTGGCGGATCTTTTGGATCTGATAGCTTTGGTCATGTTGAAAGTATAGCCACAATACCAGGAGATGCTGATGAAGATGATCTGTATATAGTAGTCAAAAGAACTATAAATGGATCTACCAGAAGATATGTAGAATATCTAACTGACTATGATTTTGGAGATAGTATTAGTGATGCTTTTTTCATTGATAGTGGCTTGCTTTACTCTGGTAGTGCAGTCACAAATATTTCTGGACTAGATCATCTTGAAGGACAATCTGTGTCAATTCTAGCTGACGGAGCTACTCATCCAGATAAGACTGTATCTGGTGGATCTATAACACTTGAAAGATCTGCTACAAAAGTCCAGGTTGGTTTGTCTTATACGAGCTTACTACAAACTATGAGAGTAGAAGCTGGAGCTGCAGAAGGTGTAGCTCAAGGTCAAACAAAAAGAATACACGAAGTAACAGTAAGATTATTAGAGTCTGTGGGTGTTGAGATAGGTAGTAAGATTACAAATATGGAAAGAATACCTTTTAGATCTAGTGCTGATGATATGGACACAGCTCTGCAGCCATTTACGGGTGACAAACAAGTAGAATTTAGAGGAGATTTTGAAACAGATGGACATATCTTTGTAAGGCAGACACAGCCTTTACCATTAAATATTATTGGGATATATCCAAGAGTAACAACTAATGAAGGATAATTTACACATCATGCCATTTAAAAAAAATCATGCTTTAACACTTACATCTGGACTAATGAATGATCCTTTACTAGCAGTTGATGAAAAATGGAAAGCAAAATTTGACAACCTAGAAGAGCCTGGAATGTCATTTACAGCTGCAGATGGGGATGAATTGATTGTAGCTGGTGGTGTATGTCATTTATGGGATGGTGTTTACGAAGGTTGGGTGATAGCTTGTGATAAAGTTTGGAACTATAGAGTAGGAGCTGCTAGAGCTATAAAAAAAAATTTAGATCAAATGATAGAAAAAAATAGTATAACGAGAGTACAAACAGCTGTGAAAAAAGATTTTTTACTTGGTCAAAGATTTGCATCATGGTTAGGTTTTGAGAATGAAGGTATTATGAAAAAGTATGTTTTAAATCAAGATCATATTAGATTTGCGAGGGTTTTATAATGGGTGCAACACCATTATTATTAGCCTCTACTGGTATAGCAGCTGTTTCAACCATAGCAGCTGGACAACAAGCTAGAGCTGCTGGTAGATATCAACAAACACTAGCAGAGCAAAATGCACAGATTTATGAGGATAAAGCTGAAAGAGCTATAGAACTTGGAGAATATACAACACAAAGGTTTGAGAAAAGTTTTAGTAAAACACTATCATCTGTAGAAAGAGCATACGCATCATCAGGTGTAAAAATGCGAGGTACACCGCTTGCTATTATAGAGGATTATCTTACAGAGTCAGAAATAGAAAAGGCAAACATAGATTATAATGCCAGGATGCAAAATACAGAATTCAAAGACGCTGCAGTTCTATCAAGAATGGAAGGACAGTTGGCATCATACCAGGGTAGACAAAGACAGATTGCATCCTATTACAATGCTGGATCTACTCTTCTTGGTGGTTTCGGACAAGCTAAATATATCGAACAATATGGAGGTATAACATAATGGTAAAGATACCAGAATTTACAGCCAGGACACAACCTACTGGACAAGGTGGTGCAAGTTTAAGACCAACTCCAGATATTACTGGAGCTGCCACAGCTCCCTTTGAAGCTGCTGCAAATCTAGCTGGCACAGCTGCAGACATAGCAAGTAAATTTTCTTTAGCACAAACATCTCTCCAAAGAAAAAACGAGGCTGCAGAAAAAATAGATTTTTTAATTAAGGGTGACGAAAACAATCCAGGACTAAATAAATTAATGTTTGATGCTTCTAACAGCACAGATACAGCAAACGCTTTACCAAACTTTCAAAATAGTTTTAACAATCATAAAAATAATATTCTTAATTCAATTGATGACCAGGTTGTAAGAACAATCTTTAGTGAAAAAGCTGATGAAATATTTACAAATAATTATATTGATGTTCAAAGTAATGTTTGGAAAAATATTAGAACTAACTCTATTACTACATTAGACAAAAACTTAGAATTCGAAATCAACAATTATGTTAGTGGTAATGCTGCTAAAAAGAACTCAGCTTTAGCAAACATAGATAAATATATTACTGACGCAAAAGCTGATGGTCTTGTTGATGATAATTTTAGAGATATAACATATCAAAATCTTTATACCCTAGAAGCAGAGAAAATGGCTTCTGATGATCCAAATAAATTTTTAGATCTTTACGAAGATGGTTTTTGGAATGATAAGATATCTGGTGACAATCTAAATACTATTTACAAATCAGCTGGCGTAGCTGTAAATAAAATAAACACAAGTATCAAAGGTGATATCAAAGCAGCCAAGACTGATGTTATAAGTGATTTCAATAATCTAAAAGATGTAATGTCTGGTGGATCTATGAATGTTACATCATTTAATGAAATATCATCAAGGATGATAGCTATAGACTCACAGCTGAAACAGATCGGAGAGCCTGGACTAGAAGATGAATTAGAAGAATTATCAATTCTAAAATTAAATTTTGATACAGTAGAGAAAGCAAAATTATTACCAGCCAATGAAGTAAAACAAGCCTTAGATCAAGTTAATGTAAAAATAGAGCAGAATGAGCAAAAAGAAAATGTCAGTCTTTTTGAGCAGAAGGCTCTTTTAAGCTTAAGAGATAGTTTGTCAGACATACATAGTAAGATGGTATCTGGGTTTGGTGATGATATGCTAGGGGTTGCAGAAACTTTTGATCCTAGTTTAAATATTCAAGAGTTAGATTTGACTATGACAGACTCTAATATGTTTGCAGAAATGTCAAAAAATAGAGTGTCTACAGCAAACAAAGTAGCAGATAGATATGGTATTACAGATTTTATACAGTACCTGAAACCAGAAGAGAGAGAACAAGCTAAATTTATTTTTGAAAATGGATCAAGAGATCAGATACAGACTATGTTGTTGAACCTGGTTACACTATCTAAAAATGGTGGATCTATAAGAGTATTTCAAAATATTGGTATGGGTGCAGACTCAGCTATGTATGCACACATTGGATTAGAATTACTCAATAGTAATGGTGTGCTTACAGAAACAACTGCAGCAATGATTAATGGATTAGTTGCAAAAAGAGATGGTACAGTTGATGATAAATTTAAAATTATAAAAGAACAAATAATTACAGAACCATTGATGTTTGAAAAATTAATTAATGAGTATGCTTCATCTTCTTTGTCAAACAATTTACCAAATCTTATGTCACAAATTAAAGGTGGTGCAGATCTTATTTTTAGAGATTTTTTATTAACAAACAAAAATAATATTTTGGATATGAAAGAAACACAATTGCGAGGTATGTACGAGCTAGCACTACAAATGTCAGCTGGTCTACAAAAAAAAGGCGGTATTTATTATGGTGGATATCAAGAATTTGGAGATGGTAATAAAATAATTTTACCTAGATCTATGCCAAATGGAGAACCATTTACATATTACAAAGACCAAAGCAGAGATGATATTCCAGATTTAAAAAGCATATTAGAAGAAAAACTTACATTAGAATTACTAGAAAAAGCATTTACACATAATGTACCAGTCTATGACTCTGGTACAGATAAAATGATAGATACAAAAAAATTAATTCTGCCAATAGGTAGTGGTGGTAAAAATATAAGTTTAGAGAGTTTTCTTGTAGAAGAAGGTTTATTTAGTGATGACAAAGTTTTTTCACCTAATTTATATTTAGAAACAGCTGGTGATGGATTGTATTATCTTCTTAATGGTAATCCAAATACTGGAGAAGCTCTTTACTACATAGATGAGGATGGAGATGAGGTTATATTTAATCTTAACAATATATTAGCGGATTTATTAGATGAGTAATATAGACTGGGAATTTATACATAAGTTAGAGGGTAAAGGACACACGAAGGGTTATCATCCTACAAATAATTCTGGAGTTACCATAGCTAGTGGTTTTGATCTCAAAGAAAAAGATGCTGATTTTTGTAGAAGTATAGGAATACCAGAAACAATTGTGTCGGAGCTGTTGCCATATTTTGGTTTGTATGGTGACCAGGCAAAACATTTTGCTGAAAAATTAGAACTAACAGAGGATGCTGTAGAAATTATAGATAGATGCAGTAGAAGCTATTATGCAGAAAATCTTATTAGCCAATACAATAGCTATGATCCGATACAAGAGTTTGATAATTTAGATCAAGGACAAGCCACAGTAATTATATCTGTAGGCTTTCAATATGGTAGTTTTAGTAGAACTCCATCATTTATTAAATATGCAACTGATGGTGATTGGGATGCTGTATACCAAGAGCTACAAAACTTTGGTGATTATTTTCCTACTAGGAGAAAAAAAGAAGCAGAGTATCTAAAAAATTATGGCTCAATTTAAAATAAATGAAAACAGAGTAAATCCAGGATATTTTACTGATGATAATCTAAATAGAAATAATCGTAATAATGTTCTTACAGATAGAACAGCTTTAGAAAGACCAAGATCAGACTCTGAAATATTCCAAACAAATCTTGATTATCAATTAAATTACGGAAACTCCATATCTGAGTTACAGAATACTATGGAAGATATGGACAAAGTTACGGGTGATTTCTATGACCTGACTGGCATATCATTAAACATGAATGATTATATAGCAGAGGTAGATGATAATTATTTAAATATTGATTATGATGTTTCTGGAGCTTATGTAGATAGATACGAAGGATCAGCAACATCTTATCGTCATGTCCAGGCTAAAAAAGAATATATAAACAATTATATAGCAGAATATTTTAAAAAAAATCCAGATCAAAAAGGATCTCCATCTGGTGGTTTTAGAGATTACACATACTATGAAAATTTGCGTAGACAAGAAATCCAGGAGTATGAAAGAGAACTCAACATACAACAAGTTTATAATGATGGCAGCTCTTTGTTTCCATCTTTTGCTGGTGCAGCTGTTGGTATATTTCAAGATCCATTAATACTTGCCTCAATACCAGTATCTATAGCAACGGGTGGTACTGGCGGTACTTTACTTGGAGCTGTCAGACTAGCAGCTCTTGAGTCTGTTATAGCTGGTGTTACAGAAACAGCTATCCAGGCTAGGGTAGTTCCTTATAGAGATTCTCTTGGATCTAATTATGGATGGAAAGAAGCATCAAAAATTATTGCAACTGCAGCTGGTGCTGGATTTGTTGGTACATTTGGTATTGCTGCAATTATTGATAGAACAATTAAAGGCTATAAATCTATTCTCAATGCTATACCTGGCAACAAAGGTAAAAAAATAGCAAAAGAGATTGATAGGTTAGTAGACGAAGCTACTATAAAAGATGAAGCGTTTGCAGATAGATTGATAAAATATATCAATCAACAAATAGGTAGTCTTAATACAGCTGAAAAAAGAGCTTTACTAGAAGCAATACCAGAACAAAATAAATCTGCAGCTACAAAAAATGCAGAACAAGTTTTAAATGGAGATGACATTGTAGATAGTACAAATCCTTTAAAAGATAATGCAGAAGGTAAATTAGAACATAATCAAAGAATATTAAAAGCTGGTAATGATTTATTAAATGATGGACAAGTCAAGATACCAGAAGAGCCTATATCAGATATAGACTATACAAAAAACTTTGACCAGGAACACAATGTTTACAGAGAAGTCAGATTAGATCCAGATGAAATAGAAGTAGAACCAGATATATTTCAATTCAAAACAATTGAGATAGATCCAGAAACTGGCATATCTCCAAAATTAAAAGGTATAGATACCTGGGATCAAGATGCTGCAAATGTTGTCCTGGTATTTGAATATGCAGATGGCAGAAAAGTTATTGCAGATGGTCATCAAAGATTAGGTCTAGCCAAAAGAATAAAAAAATTAGGAAAACAAAAGCCATATCTTTTAGCCACCATAAGAAGAGAGGTTGATGGACATACTCCAGAAGAAACGATGGTAGCTGCTATGATGTTGAATGTTCATCAAGGCACAGCTGATGCTACTGATGTTGCAAAAATTTTAAGAATTAGACCAGATTATATAGAAGCTATTAGAGGTAAAATATCTCCAAGATCTGTTATCTGGCAAAATGCTAGGGGTTTGTCTTTGTTAGATCCAAGAGCCTGGCAGTATTATCTAAATAACAAAATTCCAGATAATGTAGCAGCTGCTGTTGGAGATCTTGTTGAAGATGGAGATTTACAGATCCAGGTTATGGAATTCATATCAAAAAACAATTTTGATAATATTAATCAAATTAGACTGGCAATAAATGATGTAATAAGCCAGGGTGTATCAAGCAAAGAAGTACAAGATCTTTTTGGTACACAAATAATAAAAGAATTATTAATTACAGAAAGAGCTGCGGTCTTAGACAAAACACTAAAAGAACTTAGAAAAGATAAGACTGTATCAAAATTTTTAATTAGTAATGAAAAGAAAATTATAGAAGAAGGAAAAAATAAATTAGATAGTGCTTATAATAAAAAAGCATTAGAGGAAAGTGCATTGACTATTGAAAGAATAGTTAAACTTGCAAACATGAAAGGAGCAATATCAGATGAACTTACCGAAGCAGCCAAAACCTATAAAGCTGGGGATCAGCGAGAAGCAATCCAAACTTTTAAAAAAGCTGTCGCAGAAGCAATTAGAAGTGGCGATCTTGACAGGGTTACACCAGGCAGATCTGAACGGACTACGCTTTCTGAGGGATATACACAAACGCAACCAAAAGATCCTAAAGAACCAGTAGTCAGTAAAAATCTTGAAAATTTTAACGATCCGCATGACGGAGCTACTCAATATGCAAGATCTAAAGATGAATTCAGAGAACTAGAGCAAAGAGTTGTTGATGAAGAGGATGGAGGAGATTTATTTCTTATAGATGAAAATCCAAGAACAAGTCTTTTAGACAAAGTTAAAAATGTTTTTGGTAAAAGAGAACCAGAAAAAATAGACTTTTCTACTAAAACTCTAGCTGAAATTTCTGATCTTGATGATGATATTTTAAAAAATCAAAGTGATGATTTACTAGATCATCCAGAGATTGTAGCTCTTAGAGAACAAGCTGAAGCCATAGAACAAACAATTGATACAGCCAGGAAAGAAGGATCTTTATCAAAAAATAATATTTATGCAGCATCCTGGCAAAAGAAAAGAAATTGGCAAGGTATTATTGATGATCTCTACGGAAGTGGTGCAGATAAAAAAGAAAAAAAATTAATTATATATGCTGGGTTACCAGCATCTGGTAAGTCAGCCAGAGCAAATGCAGATAAGAGCAAATATGGTGCTATAATAATCGACTCTGATCTTGTAAAAGCAAAGCTGCCAGAATATGGAAATGGTATCGGAGCTGGTGCTGTTCATCAAGAAAGTAAGATAATTCAAGCACAATTGCTAAATAGAGCTATCACAAACAATGATAATATTATTTTACCAGTTGTAGGTTCTAGTGGTAATTCTATAGGAAAATATGTTAATCTAGTAAAACAATTTGGATATACAGTAGAGTTCAAATATGTAGAGGTTGGGGTTGATACCGCAATTGCTAGAAATGTAAAAAGAATTCACAATGAGGGTAGATTTGTAGATCCTCGTATCATAAGAGAAAACTTTGAAAACATCGAAGCTAATTACAATAAAGGAAAGGAGCTAGCAGATGGTTACGAAAAAATCAACACAGAAGGAGAAAGACCAGTCATTACAGAAAAAGGAGGAATTTCAGAAGATGTACTCCAAAGCGGAAGCAGCAATGTTCGAAGAAGCGGCTCGGCTACTGAGGAAGCAAATGAAATCCAAGAAGTCTTAGAACAAATAGATCCAAACTATGAAATTGTTACAAGAGTTGTAGACGACCAACCAGTAACACAGACTGTAGGAGATGTTCTTAAAGAAATAAAAACGGGAGATAAGCTAGTAGATTTCCTAAGAGATTGTCCAGGTATTAAATGAGTCTTAAAGATTGTATATTGTCAGCTGCTAATCAAGGTCTGATACCACCAGGTAAACAGCAAGATCTATTAGATGATTTTCAAGAAAATTTAAATAAATATAGAAGTCAGGGTATGTCTGAAACAGATGCAGCTCGTCAAGCTGGTAAAGATACTTTTGATTTTTTACAAGTAAAAGAAGCACAGAAAAAAAGAGAAACAGTTAAAACTATAAAACTACAACAAGAGTTTGATATACAGCTCGCAAGATATAGAGATCAAAGCGGCAAAAAGGATTATGGTAGTGTAATTAAACAGAAGCTCATGTTCGCAGAAAATAAAGAAGGAATCAATAGAATAAGATCTACAGAAGAAGAAATAAAATTAGTTCATGGTAGATTAGATAGTACCTTTTCTGACATACTTAAAACCTTTAGACATAATCTTATCGGTGTAAATAGAAACAAAGCTAGCCTGGTATTACTGGGTAGAGAGATTTTTAATCCTGGATCTACTGGTAACAAAGCTGCAGAAGAGATGGCAAAAGCCTGGATCAAGACATCAGAAACAGCCAGGCGAATGTTCAATGAAGCTGGAGGTCAGATACCCAAATTAGAAAAATGGCATCTACCACAATCACATAATGAGCTTGTTATTAGAGATGCTGGGTACAAAGCCTGGAGAGATTTTATTTTAGATAATGATCTTTTAGATTTAGAACAAATGATTGATTATAAAACTGGTAAAAAATTATCACCAGAGCAGCTAGAGCTTGCTTTAAATGATGTATGGAACGCTATATCAACTTTTGGATATTCTAAAAAACCTAACATTGTAAGTTATTCATCCAGGCTAAGTAATCGTAGATTAGATCATAGATTTATAAAATTTAAAGATTTTGATAGCTGGTTGGCTTATAACAAAAAATTTGGAAAAGGTAATGTATTTGATGCTATGGTTGGTCATCTTAAAAATATGTCCAGAGATATTGGCATGATGCGGACTATGACTCCAGATCCAGATAAATTTTTTAAATGGATGGTGTCCAGAGCAGATGCAGAGCTGGCTCTTGACAAATCTTTATCTGCAAAACAACTAGATAAAGCTAGAAAAAAATTAAAATCACAAACATATCAAGCTGAAGTAGCTCTAAAAACTTTGAATGGAGATTTTTTAGAACCAGCTAATTATACTTTTGCTAAAACTATGGCTGGTGCTAGAGATCTTACAACTGCTATGTATCTAGGATCTGCATCTTTTATGGCTCTTGGAGATTTTAATTTAGCCAGAATATCTGCAAGATTTGCTGGCTTACCAGCTTTTAAAATTATGCGTCAAAACTTAAAAATGTTTATGAGAGGTTTGAACCAGGATAAATCAGCTATGATAGAAGTGGCTGCATCATCTGGTATGGTCGCAGAACATTGGTCTACAATAGCATCTGGAATGGCAAGAGTATCAGCGGATGATGTAGATAGACCAGAGATTACAAGGAGAATTGCAGATTTTGTTTTAAGATCTACGGGTTTGTCCTGGCTAACACAAGCTGGTAGATGGGGTGTAGGATCTGAAATGATGGCATTTTTTGCAAGAAATATAGGTAAATCATGGACTGAACTAGAAAGAACAAATAATAAATTTTTTAAAATTTTAACAACAAATAATATAACAGAAAGTGATTGGAACATAATTTCAAGAATACCAATCTATGATGCAACTGTAGATGATGCTTTGAGTCCTGGTGCTAGGTTTCTAAGACCAGCTGACATATTCCAATTGGAGGACTTACCAGAAGAAAGACTCATGGATGTATTTGCTAAATATCAAAATGTTATAAATTATGTTGTAGATTTTGCTGTACCAGTTGCGAAACTAAGAGGAACTATTGTTGGCGGTGGAGCAAAAAGAGGTACAGTTATGGGAGAGATTATGGCATCTTTTTTACAATTTAAACAGTTCCCATTAACTTTGATGTTTACACATCTAGCCAGAGTTGTTGGAAGAAAATCTATGAAGGATAGACTTACAATGGGTGTAGATCTTTTGATATCATCTACAATTATGGGTACTCTTGCTTTCGAACTAAAGCAAATTACAAAAGGTAAAAAAGTAAGTGAACCAGAGGAGATGAATAGAGAACAGCTATCCAGGTATATTTTAAACAACATGATACATGGAGGAGGTATGGGTTTTCTGGGAGATTTTCTATTTTCAACCAGGTATGGCGGAGCTAAAGGTGGAGCTGCTAGTTTCATGGGAGCTGTTCCTATGCTGGGATTTGAAATACTTGATTTTACTGTGGGTAATGCAACTAGGACTTTTCAGGGAGAAGATGTAAATTATGGTGGAGATTTGAACGATCTGATAAAAAGAAATTTTCCAGGGGGATCTGCCTGGTATGGTAGACTTGCTATAGAAAGATTAATATTTGACAATATTGCAGAGATTATAGACTCTAAATATTTAGAAAAAAGAAAGAGATATAATAAAAGAATATACAGAGATGAAGGCACAGAGTTTTGGTGGAATCCTGGTGATTTAAAACCTACAGAACATCCTTTTAAAAGATAATGGACATTTATATCAATAAATTATATAGGTTTTTAGTATGACAATATCTAGTCTAGGAACTAAAGTATCTCTGTCTGGGAATGGTTCTAATAATACATTTGCATACAATTTTTTTGTTGTAGCTGAGTCTGACCTTGAAGTTATTATTAGATCTAGTAACGGAACTGAAACAGTTAAGAGCCTTACTACACATTATACAGTATCTGGTTTAGGCAGTAATTCTGGCGGATCTATTACCTTTACATCTGGTAATACCCCTACTGACACAGAAACTGTAGTTATTCGTAGAAATACCTCTAAAACACAATCAACTGATTATGTTGCAAATGATCCATTCCCAGCTGAGAGCCATGAAGCAGCTCTTGATAAATCCATGCTTATCAACCAGGAGCTGCAAGAGCAAGTTGATAGATCCATAAAAATTTCACGAACAAACAGTATGACTTCTACAGATTTTACTGTAGGAGCTACTGATAGAGCTAATAAAATATTAGCATTTGACTCCTCTGGTGAAATCTCAGTTACCCAAGAACTGGGTACTTTCAAGGGTAACTGGGGTGCAAGCACAGCTTACAATCAAAGAGATATTGTTAAAGACACATCTACAAATAATATTTTTATTGTAAATACAGCTCATACATCATCTGGCTCACAGCCTTTAACAACAAATGCGAATTCTGCAAAATATGATCTTATTGTAGATGCAGCCTCTGCAACTACATCAGCTACAAATGCTGCATCATCAGCTACAGCTGCTGCTTCTTCTGCTACAACAGCAACTACAAAAGCTACAGAAGCTGCAAATTCAGCGACAGCTGCTGCAACATCAGAAACTAATGCAGCTACTTCTGCATCAACAGCCAGTACCCAGGCAAGTAATGCAGCCAGCTCTGCTACAAGTGCTAGCAGCTCCGCTTCGACTGCAACTACAAAAGCAAGCGAAGCTAGTACAAGTGCTACAAACGCTGCTTCTAGTGCTACATCAGCTTCATCATCAGCCTCTACAGCTACAACAAAAGCTAGTGAAGCATCAACCTCTGCAAGTAATGCTGCTTCTTCAGCATCAACTGCCTCTGGTCATGCAACGACAGCTACTACAAAAGCCTCTGAAGCTGCCACATCAGCTACAAATGCTGCTACAAGTGCAACTGCAGCTGATACTGCTAAAACAGCGGCACAAGCTGCACAAACAGCTGCCGAAGCAGCTGCTGATAACTTTGATGATACATACCTGGGAGCTAAATCGTCTGATCCTACAGTAGATAATGATGGAGATGCCTTAACAGCTGGAGATTTATATTTCAATACAAGTAGTAATGAGTTAAAAGTTTATAATGGATCATCTTGGCAAGTAGCTGCCTCTGATGTATCTACACTAGCAACGAAAGGATTTGCAATAGCATTAGCTGTTGCATTGTAAATGAGGAAGGGAAAACATGGCTCAAAATTTTAGAAGATACACAGGAAATAATATTGGAACATCACCAGTAACCATAGTTACAGCTAATAGTTTTGATACTTATGTAGGTGTTCATGTAACTAATGTTCATACAGCTGCAATAACTGTAGATGTTTATGTTAATGATAGTTCAAATGACATCCATCTTGTAAAAGGTGCGCCTATAGCAGTAGGTGGTGCGTTACAAGTATTAGGTTCAGGAAAACTTGTTGTTCAATCTGGTGACGCATTAAAAATTAAATCTGATACTGCATCAAGTGTAGATGCTTGGGTATCGGCTGTAGACGATATATCATCATAGGAAATAAAATATGTATATAGGAAGAACACCAACTGGAGCAATATTAACATCAGCTGATATTGCAGACGGATCTATATCTACAGCTAAGTTAGCAGATACAGCTGTTAGTACAGCTAAGATTGCTAATGATGCAGTAGATAATACTAAGTTAGATCTTACTGCTAACTATGCTTTTACTGGTACTGTTACTGGTACACCACAAACATTAGTTAAAACTGGCTCTATAACAAGTACCACAAACGGACTTTATAATTTAGATAATGTATTTAGTTCTACCTACATGAATTATTTTGTAACTTTTAAATTTGCAATAGCGACTGATGGAAATCAATGTCATTTAAGATTTAGAACAGGAGGGGTAACAAACACAAGTGCTAATTATCAAAGTGGAACTAGAATTATAGACCAAAGTGGTAGTTTTGATACAGAAAGTAACGCTAATGGTAACTCTGCAAAAATAGGCACATCTTTAGAAGCTACAGATACTCATGCCATTCAAGGATTTATGTATTTTAACTCACCTTTTAGCACAACTTATTACACACAAGTTCAAACACATTTTAATCTTAGGACAAGTTCAGGTACAAAGAAATTTTGTTTTGGAGGTATAGAGTATGAGGGTACAACTTCTTTCGATGGGTTTCAGCTTACACCTAATACAGGTGATGGTAGCTTAGCTGATATACAAGTATTTGGGATAAAAGAATAATGAAAAAAATTACAGTAGTAGGATTAGGCGAACCAGTAGTAGAAGATTTAAGTGCTGAAGAATTAACATTTAAACAAGCTGAGGAAAAAGCATGGAATGATGGTGCTTTAGATAGAGCATTAGCACAATTAAGAAAAAATAGAAACAGTTTATTAGCAAAAACAGACTGGACTGCAAACTCAGATGTAACAATGTCTGATCCTATGAAAACTTATAGACAACAACTTCGTGATGCTACAGAAGGTTTAGATACTGTAGAAAAAGTACAAGCATACGAATTTCCAGAGGAGGTATCAAATTGAGCTATATAGGAACAGCTCCTACAGATGGACAATATACAATCTTAGATGATATATCATCAGGATTTAATGGATCAGAAGTAACATTTAACTTAACAAGTGGTGGTACTGCTGTTGTACCTCAAACAGATGCTAATGCCTTAATATCTATTTCAGGTGTTGTGCAATACACATCTGCATATAGTATTAGTGGATCACAGATAACATTTAGTTCTGCTCCATTATCGACAGATAATTTTAGTGGTAGAGTATTAGGAAATAGTAGAGATATTGGTACACCAACTGATGGAACAGTATCATCATCAAGTCTAGCCTCTACATTCTTTATGACTAATGGTCAGACATTTAACAATGTGTCTATTGCTTCTGGCAAAAATGCTATGGCAGTAGGAACAATTACCATATCAGGCACACTTACAGTCGCTAGTGGGAGTAGCTTTGTAATCATATGAGTATTATTCAAGTAGATACACTACAAAAAAGAGATGGGAGTACATTCCCTTTAGGTAAAATTGGTCAAGTTTTGACTGTTACGATTGGTAGTGAACAAAGTACAACTTCAAGTTCTTACTCTGATGTGTCTGGTTTAAGTCTTGCAATAACTCCAAGTGCAACAAGTAGTAAAATTATGGTACAAACATTAATTCATGCTGATGGAAGAAATGGTAGTGGAACTTCGTCTAATAATAGAATTAAATTATTTAGAGATAGCACAGAATTAGAACAACGCAATATTTTACAATTAAATGTAGGTAATGGAAACCCAGACAAAATAGCAGCTAATTGTTATCATAGTTTTTTAGATAGTCCTAGTTCTACCTCAGCACTTACTTACAAGTATCAATTTAGTGTTGATCCAGGTACTTTTAGAATTGGAGCATCTTCTAAAATATTATTAATGGAGGTACTAGCCTAATGTCCACACTTAAAGTTACAAATCTACAAAAGCTAGACGGAACTACATTTCCTATAGGTAAGATTGGTCAAGTAGTAGAAAACTCTAGCTCAACAAATTTTACAAATTCTTCTACATCAATGGCTGAATTGCTCAATGCAAGTATAACTCCCACAAGCACAAGTAGTAAAATTTTGATACACTTTCATACAAATTGTCAGGTTGTTGCTGGTAGTAATGCTTATGGAAGAGCTACTGTATTTAGAGGAACAATAAGTGGCACAGATTTAGGTGCGTTAATTGGTGGTAGTGCAGCTGGTTCAAATGCTAATTTTCCTTTGACAGGGACTTATCTTGATAGTCCTTCAACTACATCAGCACAACAATATACATTAGCTATGAATACAGCATCAGGAGCTACATCATCAGTAACAACTGATAGCACCACATATAGATTGATTTTAATGGAGGTATTACCATGACATCAATATTAAGAGTAGATAGTATTCAGACAGCTGCTGGTGGATCTGCTACAGCTAGTGGTTTAGGTATTGGTGGTGTTGGTAAGATTGGTCAAGTGGTCAATGTCAATAAAACAGATACATTTAATAGTTCATCAGGTTCTTATGTAGATGTAACTGGTCTAAGTGCATCTATTACTCCTTCAGCTACAACAAGTAAAATTTTTGTAAATCTAACACTTTATGTAAGTAATGATACGCAAACAAGTAATACTTTTGCTAAAATTGTTAGAGATTCAACTGGATTACAAGAGAGTATTAATAGAATACCACAAGAGGCTCAAGCTGTTTATAGAACATATAATATTTCAATGACACATCTTGATAGTCCATCTTCAACATCTGCTCTAACATATAAATTACAAATGCTAACTAATGCTGGAACTTTCTATGTAAATAGAGCAGCTAATCAAGGCGGATTTTCAGGAACACATACAGCAACATTAACTCTTATGGAGGTACTAGCATAATGGCAATAACTAAAATATCTATAAATTCTTTTGCTAGTGGCACAGCTCTTGGAGTTGATACTGGAGGAATAATATCTTTTGCAAATACTTCTATACCAAGTGGCTTTTTACTTTGTGATGGATCTGCTGTATCAAGATCAACTTATTCAGATTTATTTTCAGCAATAAGCACAACTTATGGAACTGGAGATGGAGCATCTACATTCAATTTACCTGATTTAAGAGGTAGAGTATTAGCTGGAAAAGATGATATGGGTGGATCTGCTGCTAATAGACTTACTTCTAGTGGTGCAGTCAATGGTACTGGATTAGGCAATTCTGGTGGTGGTGAAAGTCACACTCTTACAACTGCTCAATTAGCATCACATAGTCATAGATATGGACACACAAATGCTTCAGCTTCTACTGGAAGTGGTGGTAACAGAGATGCTTTACCTAATGCTCTCCCATATGACACAGAGGCTACTGGTGGAGGTCAAGGTCACAATAATGTGCAACCAACAATTATAATAAATTATGGAATAAAAACATGAGATTAACAATTATACCTTCAGATAAAGTAATTATTATTGATGGAGTAGCGGTGCATTTAGATATAGATGGTGCTACACAATTTCCAACAACTGACAGTAATATTCATGCTATTCAATGGTATGAAAATAAAGGTTCAAAACAAAAAGTTGATAACAGCGAATTAGAATGGTTTGATGATAAAAATATATTGAATGATTATATAGCTGCACATGAAACTGAAATTAAAAGACTACAAGAAACAAAATAAAGAAAGGAAAATAGAATGATAAATATAGTAGATGCAATAAAAGCTCTTGATCCTGATGCACAAGTAACAGTATCTGGTGATCCAAGCAATCAAGCTGAATACGAAAGAGATGTAAAGTTTGTTTCTGGTGCAGATGAAAACGGATCTGCAGTTTACAAAGAAACACAAGATTTTACATGGGAACAAGTATCAGCAAAGAAAGCTGAGTTACAGACTGAATACGACAATAATCAGTATCAAAGAGATAGAGCTGCTGAATATCCATCATGGCAAGATCAATTAGATGATATCTTCCATAATGGTATCGATGGTTGGAAAACAACTATCCAGGCAGTCAAAGACAAATATCCAAAGGAGTAGGTAATGTGCGAATACTGTAATGGCGAATGTGTATGTAGATAATGCCTAGTGTATCTGAAAGTACAGAGATAGGTCTGCCGCTAAAAAATCTTATCGGATTAATAGTAGCGACAGCTGCAGCTGTATACGGATATTTTGGTATTGTTGAAAGACTTAATAATATTGAAACCAGGCAAACGCTTTTTGAAGCTGACCTGGTTAAAGCTGCAGATCAAACTCCAGTAGACCAGGAACAGTTTATGTTATTAGAATTTGTATCAGAACAAGTTGATAACATAACTGAAGATTTAGAAGCTATGAGCCATAACAAAGTAAATATACAAAGGTTACAAACTGATATGGAAAAAGCACTTGAAGATATAGAAGATTTAAAAGACAAGGTGAGAGCAAATGGTAACTAAAGTAATTATAGCATTATTATTATTCTCAGGAGGAGATATGATAGAACATACAGTCACTACTGGTGTTAAAGATTGTCTTGAAAAGAAAAGAATAATGGAAAGAAATATGGCTGACACAGCAAAAGTTTCTTGTGTAAAAGTAGAGGCGAAGATAGAAACCATCCAGGGTGAAGAATTTATAAGATCTATAAGCAAAATAAATGGCAACTGATTACGAAAAAGAGATAGATAAGTGGAGAAAGAAAGCCAGGAAATTTGAAAAACTATACAAAGAGGCAACAAAAGATAACCAGGACTTAGAAACTTTTACCATGTATTTACAGAAAAAAATTTTAAGGCTGACAGATGATGAAGAAAAAGGTATGTATTTAACACAGAAATTAAATGAGTTTCATAATCTATCAATTGACCAGAAGCTCAAACATAGTATGAACGATGCCAACGCAATCAGAGAAAATAAATAAACTTGATAAAGAAGTTGCTATTATCAAAAAAGATATAGAGATAATCAAAACAAATCATCTCGTTCATCTGGACAAAAGATTATTAAGTGTCCAGAAAGTGTTATGGACTGTTGGTATTCTTGTTTTTTCAAATCTAATTATTCTGCTCAGAGATATACTTTTATAATTTTATCCATATACTTATCCGACTATGGACAAGAAACACCTTAAAGGATTTGAGTCTGAAATGGAGGCGGAGCTGTGGCTCACAAAGCTAGGCTATATTGTTTACACAAAAAAGGGTGTTCAATCCCCTATAGATTTTCTTTGCTATCATCCAGGAAGGCATGAGCTGCTGCTTGTTGATGTAAAATCTGCTAGCTATCGTAAAACTGGCAAAAAAAAAGGTTCTGTGATATACAGATCTCCAAGTAACATACAAAAAAAAATGGGTGTTTCTATCTTGTATGTATTAGAAGATGGATCTTGTACTTTACAATCACCTATTTTGAAGGAGTAAAATGTTTGGTTTATTAGTAAAACCGCTTTTTGGAGTTTTAACAGAGAGTGTAAAAGGCTTCGTGGAAACAAAAAAAGCAAAGGCAGATCTTAAACTTACTGAGATCAAAGCACAGAAAACTCTAAAAGAGCAGCAAATAGCTGGTAATGTTAAGTGGGAAGCTAGTGCTGTGGATCAAATGCAAGGCAGCATCAAAGATGAAATAGCCTTAATAGTTTTATTAACACCAGCTGTATTGGTATTCATACCAGGTATGACAGATCATATAAAAGCTGGGTTTGAGGCTTTACATAGTTTGCCTAGCTATTATCAGCATTTACTATATATTGCGATATCTGCCAGCTTTGGAATAAAAGGTGCTAGTGGAGCTATGAAATTATTTAAAAAGTAAGGAGATAGTATGCAAAAATATATAAATAAAGTTCTTGAAAGATTAGATAATTACTGGGGTAAATTTAATCAATTGAATAATAAAGGTAAATTCCTGGTTATTGCTGTAGCTGCGGTTATTCTTTATGCACTATTACGATTGGTTTAGGAAATCCAGGAAAGAACAAGAAGAATACAAAAAGAAATCTCAAAAAAAGTTCTGTCCAGATTGTAAGAAATATCCATGCGTTGCTGATGCTCTTTTTGAGCATTGGCATTGCATTAATTGTGGGTATATGCAATCACACAAGGACAAGTCTAAAACACCATCAGAAACGCCTTAAAACGGATTTTTCACCATAATATTTAGCGTTATAACACCGAATACAGTAATTTTTTCTCTTTTTGCCACCAGCTCCATATATAATCTGTATCATGTTTAGATGTATGTAGCTCCTGGAACATTCAACACATTCAATCTGGTCGGTATTGTATTCTGTTGTCTGATTTCTAATTTTATATACTGCGTTTTTTTTCACAAACTATTACAAAATTTTCTACTTTATTACGCTGCATAATTGTAATCATGTCCACAGCTCCAGCCTGGCAAGCATAAGCTGAGTTATAGACATTTGTTAAGTTTGCACATTCACCACCAATACACATGGTTACATATAAAATAAATTTAATCACAGCATGACTGTAAACTTTTTAAATAGGAAAGCCAGAGCTGCGGTGTCGCTTCTCTATATGTAGGAGAAACATCTGGACTAAATCTCCTGATCCTAAATTTTGTAATTTTTTCTCCGTCTATTGTGTAGAGAACTACAAAACCTGGTATTTCTAGTTTGTCTGCAACTTTTTTACTAAGCGTAAATACTTTGTCTTGTCCTTTATCAAGAGCTGTTTCAATGATAGCGAGTGGTTGATAACATTTCTGGCAACATTCTACAGAGTCAATATCAATGTAGGCAATACCATCATACTGTCTATGCCATTCAGAATAGTGATCTCCTCTGTTAAAATAGTTCCACCTAGCCACGATCTTTATAAGACTCAAGAAGTAAAGCTCTGTTTTCTATAATGTATTCTAAGACTGATACAGTCAAAGCCATCATAGATCCTTCATTTAGATCAAGATATTCGTGTACTTTTATTTCCTCAAACTCTCTATCTGTTAGGCAGAGCTTCATCTTTCCGCCATCATTGACAACTACAGCCATTAGAACGGAGCTTCTGATGACTCTTTTTTGACAAAAGGTTTTATTGTTATTTGTATCTGGGTACTGCCTTTTTGTGTAGTGCTATGCCAGAGAGATATATCAACTGGCTCACCAGCTTTCAAAACTATATCTTCTTTTGGTGTAAAGCCATACTCACTATGAGAGTTTGCAAAACTTTTCCCAGCTGTAGAGTTTATAGCTTCCAATACTTCTTTTCTTGGAAACAAATATAAATATTGATTTTTACTCATTAAGAAATTTCCCTTCTTTTAGAGATCTCATTTGATCTTCTCTTTGTGTGTAAAGATTTCTAGCTTTGTTTTTGTCACCTTCTGGCAACTTATCTAGCCAATCTTTTTTCTTTGTTACTAGCTCTCCCAGGTGTCCTGGATGTTTACAATTGTCCAGATCTTTTTCAAAATCTTTAAGACTGTATACATCAGCTAGCTGTTCTTGTTTATTTTTAGCGATATCAATCTCATCTACAGATGCGTACTCTGATCCGCTAAAACCTAGATTTGCCAGGCATCTACCGATGCAGCTGGTTTCACAATTCTCAATATGAGATGTTGCATTGACCATGCCTTTGTGCTGCCATTCCTCTGCATATCCCGTACTGATAATTTTATTATCAATTGATATTGATCCTTTGAATACAACTCTTCTGGTCATTTTATCACCTAATGATATAGGCTCATCTGTAACCATATCAGTTATAATTTCAGCATCAGGAAAAAATTTTCTAAAAACCTGGAGTCTGTAAGCTACCTGGCTGTATTGTTTTCCTTTGATGTCAATTGAATTTTTTTCAAAATTTCTATTAAAATGCTCTTGAGCTTGTAATAATTTTTCTTTCATAGTATCTCCCAGAGTCTTTGTAGAAATGTTTTATTTTTTTTCTGATTTAGAATAGCTGCAGCTGCTGCTAACCTGGCTGCACATTCAGCCTGGACTTTTTCTTCTCTGGCTGTACGCAGCTGCCTATCCATTTTG
>VTLG01003514.1_pt1 | contig 35538 bp, 58 predicted proteins | sample 4694571 | NCBI WGS metagenome assembly VTLG01 (sample SAMN12604809, study PRJNA352737) | marine metagenome | biome: ENVO:00000447; feature: ENVO:00000209|ENVO:00000569|ENVO:01000036; material: ENVO:00002151; isolation source: viral sequences binned using virsorter ...
TTATTATAATTCTCATCTATCTTACCAAGTTGAGGTCTCTTCTTCCTTGCCTCTTCCCCTAACTTCTTTTCTTTACTCATTATATGTGTTTATAAAGATTGGAGTCTTTTCTCCAACATAAGAACCTAAAGTGTTATGATAAAAATAATCTATTGCATCTTTCTTATCCATGTCTTTTGCAAAAACATCAATACACTTTCCAATATCATAAACAGCAACCATAACACCATCTTTATTGGTAACACCTATTAATGCACTATCAAGACCATCTGCAATTAAACACTCATTCTCTTCTAAAAAATCTCTTAATGCTGTTTCCATTGTGCCAAAATACAAAATGTTTCCTTTCCTCTTTCATAATAATAATATAAAATTGAACAAGTAATTGTTAACATTATTGTCTATTGTATAATAATTATGAAAAACTTTATTTTTAAAATACTAACTTCGTCCTCTTATAAGAGTTAAACTAATTCTAAGTTTATAATCGTCCTCTTGTCTTAAAGTAAACATCATTGCTCATATCGCAAAAGTCTTTACAAACTTTCTAAATAGATGTTTATAATAAAACATAGTTTTTATAAAATTGAACTTTGGTTTTGAGTGTCTACGTCTATGTGGCTAAAAGCCCCTCTCGGTCTTGGTTACGGAATTTAAAAACCTCCTTTTTTTATTCAAAACATTAAAAAAAACATTAAAATTTTATCCTTTTATTGTGTTTTTTGTCTTGATCTTTGTAAATTCTTTCATAAATATTCTTTTTTTTTAGTTCTAAAGAGTAAGAACAAAGAAAAAAATCCAACAATACAAAAGAAATTTATTTTAATTTACTAAACACTTTATACAATTTAACTAATCATTTTAAAGACTTTTAAACGTGTTTTATGTGCTTATAGTATGTAGATATTAGACACAAAAAAACCACCTTTTAAAGTGGTTTTAATGTCTTTGTATGTTTGTTTTATTTAGCAGCCAAGCAAAGCCAAAAGAAACAAAATAAAAAGTGTAGTGTTGCTATAATTTGATAAAGGTAATTGTTTAGACATTTTGTTTTATTTTATATTTTGTTTTATTAATATTTAATTTATAAAGAGTATTAAAATTTATTATTCTAAAGTCTTTTATTTTTAAATCATATACTTTTAATAAATTGTATTTGCTCGGATCGTATGGTTGCTTTCTGTTTGTTTTTGGTGTGTACTTCTTGCCAATCATACAATTTAAAATACGTTTTGTATTATCTTTTTTAATAAAGTGAGCAGTAAAAAATTTATATTTATTTTCTTTTATTATTTCTTTTGCTTTTTGTGTGTTTATTCTTTTTAGTTTCATTTGTTTATTTTTTTAGATTAATATATTGTTTTGCTCTTTCTTTGATTTCTTCTTTACTTATTTCTAATTCAATGTCTCCTAAGTTTATAAAAATTTTATTGTCTTTTATAAAAGTATTTATTTGATAAAGTGCAAAAAATTTATTTGCTTGTTGTAATGTTTCTTTTTTCATTTGTTTATATTTTAATATTTATTTTTAAAAGTTTGTTTTATTTCTCTACCTTTCCTTGTGTTAAATCCGTAAGAATGCGTAAAAAGTTTTTTTATTGGTTTATTTTCTATCATAAATAAGAACATTTGTAAAGGCGTACACTTATAAATTTTTGCTGTTTCTCTAGATGCTTTTACTAGTTTTTTTATGTCGTGCTTCAAATATCCATAATTGTAGTATATATAATTTTTAGCAAAATTTAAAGTAAGTTTTTTTATTGGTTTCATTTGTTTATAGTTTTTAATTAATAATTTATTTTAATGATATATTAAGCCCACTTTTTTATTGTCTGTTATTGCTAACAAATCATTGTTTGATGCGTCTATATATCCTGCATTTAAAAGCGTTGTAATATTTTTAAATATTCTAGCGTGTCTATGCTTGTTTACATTTATTAAATTATCTGTTTTTGATCCTTCACTAAATATAATTTTTAAATTTTTAGGTAGTTTTAAACCATTAATAAAAAATTTAATGCTTTTAGTATAAGCGTAAAAAATAACGCTTTTATTGTCTTTTGCTATCTGTATCCATTTATTAAGATACTTAACAGAATAAAAATCTCCACTATCGTGTATCCTTATGTACTTTGCTTTTTTCTTTTTTATTTCTTTATTCATTAGATTAATAAAATTTTCTGTTTTGCTTAGTTCATATTTTTTTTCCATTAGTTGTTGGATCATTGGAAAGCGTGTATAATTTCCCTTTTGTGCGTAACAATATTTAATGCATTCTTTAGCAAATGGGCAGGTTATTTTTCCTGCTTTTGTTTTGTATGCTGGGATACTAAAATTAAATATTTTAGTGTTATTTTCTAGAGATGTTTTTTTCATCTTTGCGTTTTGTGTTAGTAAATTCATTGTTTATAGTTTTAAGTTAGTTATTTTTAGAATGGTAAATAATAGTCTGCCTCTTGTTTAGATATTATTTCTTTTATTTCTTTATTTGTTAAAGATTTAGAAAGTTTTAAAAGTTCTTTATTGTGTTTTAAATCTTCTAAAGTTTGAGTATTTAAAAACAAATAAAAACCTAATTTTTTAAATAAATTTATTCTTTGTTTTGATATCATTTGTTTATAGTTTTATTAGTTATTTTTTAAAATGGTAATTGATATTTCAAATCGTTTATTAATTCTTTTATTTGTTTGTTTTTATAGTCTTTTGAAGATTTAACAACGTTTAAAAGAGTTTTGATATGTATTTTATTTTCAAAATGTTTTTTTATATCATTGTTATCGTTTAACATTTCTATTTCTTGTAGTATCCAATAACTTAATTCATTTATTAAATTTCTTTTTTGTTTTGATATTTTCATTGTTTAAAATTTTTATTTAATTATTTTTTTATTGAGTTGTTATTAATACGGCTTCTTGATATACTTTATTATTATTATCTATATCTGCAACGCAAGTTTCGTGTAGTTCTACTTTAAATACCCATTCGTTTGGTAAATCATCTGGAACATTATTCATTATTGATCTTATTGGTATATCTTGAGGCAGTTTTTTTAGTTCTTTTATTAAGTCTTTTATATTCATTTTTTTAATTTTTTTAAGTTATTAATTATTTGTTATATTCCTTTAATCCAATTTCTTTCTGTTCTTGTTGGAAACCATTCAGTTTCTTTTTGTACTTCTTTTAAACTCTTTGCTAATTTGTTAGGTATTTCATAACTTGCTCTAACTCTATCAGTAATTTGTTTGTCAATCTTTTGTAGTCTTTCAATCTCTTGTTTGTACCACATAAATCTTTCTCTAGTCATTTTTTTAAGTTTTAATTATTATTCGTTTGTTTCTTCTTCTTCTTCTTCTTTGTAACAATTTTCGCAAATATTTGTATTTTCTACAAAATAAGTTTTTTCTTCTTCAATGTCGCAAATCTCACAATATTTGCTAGGTTCGTTGTAATACGTTGGATCTTCAAAATTTTTATAAGTGCCTACTTTCCAGTCTTTAAAATTCATAATTTTTATTTTTTAGATTAATAATTTAGTTGTATATGTAATAAAATAGAACCAATAAAAGCGATAACCATTAAAAAAGCCATAAACCATAATGGGATATAATCAATTAAAGTTTTTTTATTTAATTCTATAATATTATAATTTTGATAATCATTTTTAAATACAAATTTTGCTAGTTGTTGGGCGTTTAAAATTTGCGTTTGTTTTGTTTCTTTGTGTTCTACTTTGTATTGCTGCCCTGCTTCAATTGTTAGTTTTTGTTTTGTTTTCATTGTTTAAAGTTTTAATTAATAATTTTGTTTATGCAAATATATAACTTTTTTTAACAAAAAAACAAATAATGTTAAAAATATTATAATTTATAATCATTCTAAACAACTAATTATCAACGCCTTATATAAGAAACGGGTGTGTGTGCGTGTTATAGCAAGTCCAGCAGTTTCACCAGCAGTTTCAGGGGGATTTCTCTAGCAGTTTCAGGGAGAAATTTTGTAAAAAAATTTTGTAAAAAAATTATAAAGGAATTTTCATATACCAATCTAAAACATCCATACACTCTTCAAGACCTTTAACTACTTTAGCATAGTAACCTGCTTCATTAAGATATGCCACCCATTCTTTTTGTTCTTTAGTTGGGTAAGATTTCTTGTCTGCTTTAATTTCTAGGAATAGTCCAGCATACTCTTTGTTAACTCTAAGTATCTGCATATCAGGAAAGCCTTTAACATATCCTGTTTTTTTTGCTAGAACTGCTTGTTTCATAGAGGTTCTGATCCCTCCAAGACTTGCACAATATCTCAAGTCTGGATATGCAAATTTCATATATGTGCAAAATGAATATTGTACTTGTGCTTCTTTTTTCATATGTAGGTGTACCCCCCTATACCCCCCTATACCCCCTCATTGTAAGTTGTTCCTTTTATAAGTTGGTACATTAAAGGTTGTGATACTTTATATTTTCTTGCGATAGATGATATAGTAATCTTTTGTGCTGAAGTATGGTATTCTTTTCTTATTGCGTCTGCTTCTTCAAAGGTAAACTTTCTCCTAGCAAAGCCACCACCTCTCATGTCTTTTCTATCTTCTAATTTTATTTTTCTAATCTTTGGCATAACTAATATTCTTCTGGAAATCGGTCAGATGTTTCTCCATATTGGTCTTCTATTTCAATATCTAAAAAATTAACCTCAACATCTTCTGGTTTCTTTTTATTTATATAACATATTCTATTTATTGTATCTTGATCTTTTTTTATTTCTTCTAAATCAGAAGTTAATACAAAAGTATCTAACCTACCTTTCTTTCCTTTTCTAACTGCTTTTTTACTTTTTATTTCGTAAGTAATAAACACTCTGAAAATTGGTTTTTTCATCTCTCCATTGACATTTTTAATAATAATAAATAACCAATTATATCATCTACTGTATCTTCTGTCTTGTCGTTTATACCTTTGTTTTTTATTCTTGCTAATTTATCATCAAGCCTAGCACATATAGCCTCAACAGAATCTAATTTACTAAATATATTAGATGGGTTTAAAGCAGTATCTCCATACGCTTGATTTTTTTCTTTTAGCAGTTTCACCACCCTTTCTACTACTTTATCTAAATGCCAATTAAAATTTAATTTTGGCTTATTAGATGGTATATCTAATTCTTCTTTGCTTAATAGCATTTTAGGATTTATTCTTGTATCTTTTTTATCAGCAGTATTAGATGGTGTCCATCCATTTCTTCCTGTTTCATAATAATATTTGTTATGCTCTGTCATTTTTTTTAGTTATTTTTTTGTTGTATTGTTTTAAGTTTTCTTCTATATTATTATCTTCTACAAAAATACTGCAGAAAATCGCCTCTAATATACAATATATTATAAGTATTACCCAAATCGTTGTTAATATCTTCATTTTAGTAGTTTTGGTTCTGGTCTGTAATAAGGAACTGACTTAGGATTTTGCCCCTGTTCTACTTTTGACCTAGCATCCCATATTAAATCTTTATGTTTTCTTAACCATCTCATATAAGTTGGTACATTAAGATGTATGAAATCTCCATTAATAGGAGTTCTTACTCCTAAGTTAAATGCGTTTTGAGCATCTTCAAAATAAAAATTTTTATAAGTTTTTGATAGATCTTCTGCCAAACTTTGTGATAATATCATAATAGTATCTTCATCTACATTGTTTTGACCTAACTCAATATAAGTTTTACTAATTAAATCTACCGAACCCATTAAAAGTTCTTCTTTAGTCATTGTTTTTATCTGTTTCATTGTTTTAATTTTTGTTTAAGTTTTTCTTTTACATTTAAATTCTTTTGTAAATGAGCATGAATCTTACTTATACCTTTTGTTTTACTTCTTTTCTCCCAAGTACGAACACAGGCTTTCCAAGATTTCATTTTTGACTTACCTATAAACCAATTTTTACTTTCATAGAAATCAAAAAAAGTTTCTGCATCAATATTATTTTTTCTTTCTATACAATAATTAGAAATATCATTAATAGTTGGTTTTTTAAAACGCCCTTTATTATTACTATATGTAATATTATTATTAATACTTGTATTATTATCCTTAAACTTTTCTTTAATACCCCCCTTGTCGTTTTCTTTAATACCCCCTTTAAGAATACTTATATACCTCCTGTCAATTTCTTTAGTACCCCCTTTATAAGTATAACTAGATGATATATAGCCATTTACAATTAATTCTTTGATCCATTTAGAAATTGTAACTATACTCTTACCATAAAGATTAGAAAAGTATTTGTTAGTTGCAAAGCACTCTCCATTCATATTAAGTAGTGCTGTAATTTCTGCATATAATAGTTTAGCATTTGCTGTTAAGTTTTTATCGTACCTAACCTCAGCACTTATAACAGCATAGTAGTTTGGTTGTTTCATTGTTTAGTTGTGTTTTTGTATTTTTAGTTCATAGCATTTTGTGTATGTTGACATAACAACATCCCACTTACTTACATCTTCATATCTTGCCCAGCAAAATCTTGCGTATAAAGGATTAAGAGGCTGAATGAATAGATAATGCGTAACTTTTTTATTAGGGTTGTTATGAGCCTTAAAATTAACTCTAAGCGTATTTCCATTGCTTCTAACTCCTTTAACATCTATATAATTATATTCATCTATACCTTTCATAACTATATCTGCTTCAACTACTGGTCTTTCTTCTATCAATGGTGCTGCTTTGTATTGAACACCTTTATTATTATCTAAAATATGTCTAGCGACTAACTCTGCAAATATTCCTAGACTTTGTATTTTGTGTTCTTTATCTCCTCTGTATTTTTCTGTATTTTCATTATATACTTGAGCAGATAACATACTTCTCACCTTAGCAAGTTCATCAGACAATTTGATGAAAGTGCTAGGGTAAGTTGTATTTTTCCACTTAATCATTAGAAAGGCAAGTCATCATCACCAGTAGTAGCCTTTACTTTTTTATCAGAAGTTTTATTTTCTGCTGGTGGTTCATAGTCATTTACATAAGCATAATGAGTAGCCCCTTTTTCAGAAGGTTCTTTTCTTTCTGCAATCACCATTGATACCCAACCATTTTTTGCGTTTGCTTGTAACTCATCAACTTTTAAGTTAGCAACCATCATTGATCCATATTTTGTTTCAATGTTTTTAATACTACTCGGTAAGTAGATTTTTGATTTTTTCTCTTTCATCTTTTAGTTTTTTGATTTTATATAATTTGGTTAACGATTTTTTTATACTTTTTAATTTTTTTTCTAATCCTTGTATTTCTTCATCTACTTCAACTTCAATGATTTTATTTTCAACTCTTTGAAAGTTTTTTTGGTCTTGTTTATAATTTGCGTGAAAAAATTTAAACTGTTTTGAATGATGAATCACAGATGCGTGATGCAAGTTTGTAACATTAGCAATTTCAGTTAAAGTAAGACCAAACATTTCTCTAAGTATATAGATATATAATCTCTTTGCAAAAATTATATTCTTTTCTCTACTTCCTAAAAAAATTCTATCTCTTTCAACATTATAAATATCTGCTACCTCATTCATAATAATGTTATGGTAGAAATCACTAAATTTAATTCTTCTTCTTCTCATTTTATTTTTGTTTTTAGTTAATAAACTATACAGGCAGAGGAACATAATCGCCACAAAGTATAACCGCCCAGTTATTAAATAATTGATTATAACTCTGCCTATATAGTTTAAATTATTTTATATCGTACACAACAGTATCTACTATATCTTGTATTTCTAATCCAATGTAATCTGCTAGTTTTTTAGCGTGTATAAATCTCATGTTAGTTGGTTTTGCTATAAACTTTTTACTTGTTGCATAGTTAACTTCTAACACTTTACAAAGTCTTAAATTAGATATGCCATAGATTCTAAGCAATGCTTCAAATTCGTTTCTTGACTTTCTTATTTTATTTAAAGAATATTTATTTGTCATTTTTTAAATACTTTTCTACTTTGGTTTTTTCTATTTTAAACTTTGTCTTACCAGCGTGATAGAAGTCTACCAGTTGATCTTTTTCTAGCAGTTTCATAATATCATCTTCTACAACCTCTCCTAGTAATTGTTTATCATTCCAAATAATATAAGAGTAAACTTTTAAAAAGTGATTAAATATCTCTATGTCCAAATACTCCGTCTTTAAGCATTTTTTCCCATTGCTTTCTTGTGTCTGTTTCAATTTTGTTTTCGTTTATTAGTTTTATAATTTCTTCTGCTTCTAATTCTGACATTTGATGCATCCTACTAAGTATGTCTGTTATTTCTCTTGTAGGTATAGATGTGTTATCAATGTTGCTTTCAATGATGAACCATTGCGTATCTGTTATATGCGTAGGCTCACCATTGTGCAACTCATCAAACCAATCTTCATTCACTAATCAACAATCTCATCTTGACCAAACACTCCTTGCTCATAGAATCCAGCGATCTTAAGAACTACTCTTGACATTGCTCTCTTTTCTGCCATAGCAACAGGAAACTTTTTACCACCTCCCATTAAATTAGCATCAGATGCCTCGCCAAAACTCATAGCATTTCTAACATCATTTCCAACTTTCATTGTTGCTGCTGCTCTTAACACGCATATAGACTTTTCTACATCCATATTAATAACTTCATAAGCAACTGTAATGTTATTTTTAGATACAATCTTATCAATACCAGTTCTTGTGATAATTACAAAGCCTCTTTTGTCTTTGTATATATCTTCTTCTGTTAAACCATTTTCTTTGTAAAGCCTTCTAAGTGCTTCTTTTCTTGTTTCAACAACAGGTTCAGGTTGTTTTCTTAGTTTTTCTTGCATAGTTTTTTTCATTTTGTTTTTGTTTTTAGTTAATAATTATTGTTGTATTAAATTATCTGTATTGGCTGTCAATACTGAATAAATTTCTTTTAGTTTTTGTCTTAAATCTATGTTCTCAAGTTTCCATTTTGAGTTTGCTTTTCTTAGCCTTTGTAACTCATACGCTTGGATTCTCTTTTCTATTTCTTCTTTATTTTCAGTTTCCATATTTATAAGTTTAGTTAATATTAAGTTAATGTAGAATCTAAGAGGAAAATTTTACCCTATCCTTTCAAGTATTACGACAAGTGTTACAATTAGATACCGAACCTCTCAAATTCTACAACGCAAAGTTATAAAATTGAAACAAACCACCAAAGAATTTTCAACATTTTTTTATAAAATGTTTATCCACTAGAGTAAAATTGTGTGATTTTTTCTAAAAATAATGAACTAATCGTGCTACTTGACCGCTATTTCTTTCGTGTATAAAACCTTCAACTGCTTTTAAAACACCAGAAAAACCTTTTCTATTATGCCAACTGTCAGTACCACTTGGTGAACGCATATATTCTACAGTAACCCCTATAAAATCTTTTGCATCTCTCCATTTATGTTTTACTTTATGATGTAAATGATGTAAATACCAATACCTATACTTAGTGCTACTCCACATTTCTGGTTTCTCTTGAGCCATTAATAAAGGTAAACTATCCATCTTAGCACCATCACCATGTTCTAAACCTATAAGATTAGTACCATACTGATAATACTTTCTATGTGCCACTCCTACATCAAATGTAATTCTTTTGTCTTTTCTAAACCAACTTTTTAAAGCGTGTGCTAAATGAAAGCCACTTTGATAATCATGATTACTCATACAATGTATAACATCTACAGGAGCAATCTCTCTTAATATTTCTACACACCTAACATATAAAGCAAGACCAATTTCAAAATGCTCCCACCACTTACCATCTGTGTCTTGATAAGTTCCTTTTGTAGTTGTGCTATAAACATTATCAATATGCAATACATCATTTCCTATGCAGAATAAAATCTTTTCTATCTCAAACCCTTCTGACTTTGCTACAAGTCCTTCTAAACCCTCTAAAACTCGCATACAAGCAGTTTCAACGTCATATTCGCTACCAGTTTCTACGCCATTTGCATATTTACCTATATGAATGTCTGCTGGATTTATAACTAACAAATGACTAGCACCTGTATTTTTTGTTTTTATAGTAGGATAATGAGGAGAATATTGGTCTATAAACCTACTTACCTTTGATAATAAGTCTTTTTCATTTAAAGACATATCTTCTTTAGTAACAACACTAAATCTAAATTCTCCACCAGCAGATTGCCAATGCTTTACAGATACTACATCTTTCTTATCAATGCCCCTTTCAGCAAGATGTATATCTAATACTGTGTTATTATTTATGTTGGTTTCTGTTGCTCTACTTTCATAGATCATTTCTACCTCTTCAGGTGAAAGTCTAAGTCTTTTTCCGTATTTTTTCATAGTTTATTGTTTTTTAGTTACGCAAAGTAATCAAAATACAAGTCTATAAAATACAAAGGTGAGATGCTTATTAACACCTCACCCTTGAAAACTATAAACAATGAAACAAAGATAGGCACAACCCTACCCTGTAATTTGCTAAAATAATCATTTTTTGCAAATATCTTTGCAATTTCCACAATTTTTTTCAAAAACAGAAAAACATAATGGTAAAACCCCTAGTGCTGTCATTATAAGAGCATTAGTGTCTATTCCGTTTTTTTCTATGTATAAACTAGCAGCAACAACTATTACTCCACTAATTGTTCTTTTACTACTCCACTTACCTTTAGTGTCTGTAAATAGTTCTTTTACTGCTTTTAATAATTCTGTTATTGGCTTTACAGCACCTGTTGCGAGTGCCTCACCTATCCATTTTTTTATCATTACTTCTTAATGTCTGCAAGTCCTTGACCTAAGATTAATGTGAGAATAGCATAATAAACTTTCTCAATCTCAGCCTCAGTAAGACCTAATTTAACTGCCGCAAAAGGAATAAATATAGCCCCTATTGTGTACCAAAACTTTCTTGAATCAAACATTTTTTTTAAAATTTCCATAATATATATTTAAGTTAATAATTAATTAATATAACCAAATCACAGGACTTGGTTTGTTAGTATAATCTATATCCACATGGATAAATGATTTATGTAATCCATATCTTTCAAACTCTGCATATACTAAAGCATCCATCATTATTGCTCTAGTGTTACTATTTTTACATTCTATATCTACAGCCAACCCTTTTATATGAGATGATGTTGGGTTTTTCTTGCTTTCAGGATGGTTCTCACATCTGTATCCACTAGATATGACAAAAGGTATTTTTGCAAAAGACCTAGCCCTGTCTAACATATACAACAACTCATCATTTATAACAGTTTCACCACATCCACACTTGCAAGTAAACTCAGATCTTTTAAAATGTTTTAGTTTCATTTTATTTTGATTCTTTAAGATTTTTAATAATCTCATCAAAATAACCACCAAATTCATCTTTTATATTTTCTTCTTGTTTATCACCATAAGTAAACTTTATAAGCATTTCATTACCATCTTCTTCTACTCTAACCTCTAGTTCCCCTTCGTTATGTAAAGTCTCCATCATCTCTTGTGTAAAATGAAAGTGATGGTCATGCTCATCATCAGAATAATACTTCTTTTTTTTAGCCATGTTTTTTTTATCTATTTGTTCTAATTTTTTTATTGCCCAATTTATACCTGCATCTCCTCCCCAAGCATCCCACATTATACCCCCACATCCCTCATCATAAGGAACGTCTTTGTGTTGTTGATGTCTTTTAAATGAAGCCATACGAGCAATAGTTCTTCTTGTAAGGCTTTCTCTGTTTGCTAGTTGTCTGGCTCTTGTCCACCCTACAATAGTACCACAATCACTACCATTGTCTTCTTTGTACTTTATTGCTCTCTTAGCATTGTTAGTTGCTGCTTGTGGATAGTCATTATAAGTTTCTTCTGCGTAATAATCTTTATTAGCAGTTTCACACTCAGATTTAGAATCATACTGACATTTGCCAGTTTCTCCAAATTTCCATTTACCATTTTCACATTCGTAGCAAGGCATATTATTTATATTTATCTTCCTTGACCTCTATAAGGTTTGACATACTGTTGACCCCCTTTAGTCCTAGAAGCGTTTTTACTATGTATTCCTTTTCTTTTTTTACGAGTATTTCCTCTAAACTTAAATGTAACTCCTTTTCTAGCCATATTATGTTGTTACTGCTAGAATTTCTATATCACACGCTGCTGTATCTGCATCTGCTTTTATTTGAGTTATATCTGCAAATGCACCAAAACTTGTACTTGCGTCAATAGCATCCATATCATTACTCATTAATAAAAACGTATCACCTGCTGCTAACTTATAAAAGAAAGAGTCAGCACCATTATAAAGAGTTAACATCACAAAATTTGTATCATCTAAATTTTTAATTCTAAAATATTTAAAATCTCCTACTGTTACTTGTCCTGCCGCATCAGCAGCCCCAAAGTTTAAAATTGCAGGGTCGCTAGTGCTAACACTCATAATTCTTTGTAAAACCTCACCATTAGTTGAAAAAACTTTATTAGATGAATTTCCATAACTAACTCCATTTAAAGTATAAGATTCTGAAACTGTTACTGTCAGATCTGCTGCTGTTACTGTTGTTGCCATATTATTATTTTTATTATATTATTATTTATATTATTCGTTTTCTTCTTCTGTTTCAGGATGTGTTGGATATCCTGCAAACGTATGTGCATATTTTTCTGGAAAAACCTCAGCATCTCCAAAATCTATTTCTGCTGTTGTCATTACATCATAAAAAACACCTTCTTGATAAATAGGAGGATCATTTTCTGTAATACCAACTTTTTCTTTATCTTCTAATTTACCTATATATACTACTGATTGTGTTCCATTAATGTAGACATCTTGATTAACCCCTTCTTCTTCAACAACTTCATAAACACCTTTTGCTATTAAATCAGCATCTCCTGTTTCTTTATCTGTATAGTGTAATTTATATATTTTATATTTTGTTTCTTCCATATTCTATGTTGTTAAAGCACCTAATTGAGCATCACTTAATGCTGTTTTATATACTTGTATTTGTCTAACTTTACCGAAAAACCAATTACTATCATCACCTCTTTGAAAAGACAATTCATTTAACCCAATAGGTGCTGCTCCACTTACATCAGTATCTACTTCTGAACCATTTAACCATACAGCCATATCATTAACCTTCCATTTTACAGCAATTTTATTAAAGTTCGTTTGCGTTGCTGTTTTTGCTTTATTCATAGAAAAAGCCCCTCCTGACTTTATTTGTGCTGATAAATTGCCAGTAGAATTTGACAATCCAATACTTACTCTATTATCTGCACTTCCATCAGATAAAGATATTTGTCTATGTACCCCACTATCTGCTAGTGCAGCCATTTCTATAAAAAGAACACCCTCTGAACTATTAATTAAATCTGCAATTCCTGTTCTTTCAAATACCTCTCCATTTCTTGTTACTGATGCTGTACTTGTTTCTATGTATGATGTTTTAAAACCACCCTCTTCTAATTGACATCCCCACGCATATATACTTGTTGTTGATGTTCCACCACTTCTATCTACATCTATTTCAAAATCACCATATGTTCCATCAGAAGTAAAACTAAAACCAACTCTATACCAATCATTTCCATAATCTTCTATAAATTCATTAGTTCTAGTACCACTAGCAAACGTTGTAGTAGCAGCAAGTGTAGACCCTGTCCACTCGTAACCTTTTCTAAATAATGTTCCACCACTTACTCTAAATGCTAATGTAGTTTTTCCACCGTTTGGATTGTCATTATTTTTCAAAAAAGCACTTATAGAATATTCTGTTGAATTACTTATTGCTATACTTTGCTCTATTTTATCATCAGCACTAACACCATTTTTCGCTACTTTTTCTGCATTAACAGTACCATCAGGACTTGTAGTTGAATTAGCAGTTACTGTTACATTTTGTTTAGTCCAAGAAGCATTATCTAACTCTTGACTTCTTAAACAAATATTTGTTCTTTGTGGTTCTACTAATATATGAGGACAACTTTCACTAACTCTATAATCTAATCTAGGTATTCCTGCCGAAGTACCTTGTATTATTCCAGTATTATTTACAAAATTAGCAGTAGTTGCTCTAGTAAAGTCCATATCTGCTGATGTGTATTCTTTTACTGATACATTATCTATTGAGCCTATGAAAGTTCCACTTTGACTTTTAAAAGCAAATGATGTGCCTGTTGTAGTTAAATATTCTACATAACTTCCATTGCTATTTCTTGCCTCTCCTTCTAATCCACTTACAGTTGCCTTTAAATCTCCACTAACATAATTACTAATAGTGAAGGTAATTTTATATGTATTACCAGAATTTAAAATTGAATTTTGACTTAAATAAGAAGAACCTCCACTAGCAACACTATTTGCAGTTCCACCACTAATTGTCCAACCTGTTCCTTTAGTCCAATCACTATCATTATCAAAATCTCCATTTATTATAATTTCAGTACCTATTATTGGTTCAGGTAATACTCCAAATAAAACATTATCTCCTGATAATGAAACTGATGTTGACCTCCCATTAGGAGTTATCATTATGCTTACCTCATCTAATAAACTCATATTATGCTATGTTTTTAATTGCGTTTAATTGTATAGTTAAACAACTTGAACCTGTCGTTGTTCCATTTCTTGCTAAAACCCTTCTTTTAAATGCATCTACTATTAAAGCAGTAGACCTACCTCCTTTATAAGTTTTATCTGAACCTATTGATAAGTTTAACGCTAATTTCATTTTATATATCTCTATATCCTATTCCAATTCCAGTAGTAAGTGTTATCGCTGTAATATTCATAAACAATGTAGTTCCAGCAGGTAGCGTTGTTTGTAGAGCAGTTTCACCAGTAACTCCATCTGCTGCAATACTTGCAACAACTGATTCTACTGGAAAATATACACACACCCAGTCTTTTCCTGATTGTGCTGCAGTAGTGAAAACCTCAGTACCACCACCCTTACCTAATTGCATCATTAAAAGCGTATTGTCATTATCATATTCTGTACCCATTTTTGTGTTTTTTTATTAATTAATCTGTAAATATTTTTATTATTGCCCCTAGAGTAATAGTATATATTACCCACATTGCCTTTACTAAATTCTTCCTCATCATTGTATTTCTGTTAACTCTAGCAGTAACACCATTATCAGGATTTAGTAATTTGTCTGTTAACATATCTAACTTTTCATCTATGCTATCTATTTTTTTGTTTATAGAAGTTATATCTTTTTTCATTGCTATTATCTCCTCCTTAGTTGTCATTAGAACGCTGTTGTTTGAATGTTAACATTAAAGTATATTGTAGAACCTGCACTAGCCTCTTTTACCATTGGAAATATAATATCTCCTGCTGCTAATGCTGGAGTAGTTATAGTTGTTTCATTTATAGCAACTAATTTATCATTACTATTTCCTCCAGTTATTGCTACTTCATCAACTACCACAGGTTGAAGAGCAGAAGTGCTAGTTGGGTCTGGAGTAACCTTACATAATGCAAGTGTTATACCAGTATTATTATTAGAAGTCATCCAACCATAAATAGCAGTAACATTACACGCTTGTGGCATAACACATCCTTGACCTATTCTAAATACCTTTGTTACTGTTATAGTTGCTCCTGCAACAGTTGAAGCAGTATAATCTACAGCCATCTCATAAGGAGACTTTGTGTCTGCAATATCCTCTCCATAAGTGTAATTTGTAGCACCTGTTAAATACCCTTGCATTTGATAATTAGTAGTTCCCATTAAAGATTTGGATTGCCAAGCCAAACTACCATCAGTTAAAGAAGCATCAGTACCTATGCTTTTGCATAAAACTGTACTATTAGTAGCAATTTCAAACCCTTTTGGGTTATGTCTATTTGCGTCATTTAAGTTTTTATGTTCGTTTGAAGCCATTTATTTATTTTTTAACAGTCATCACAAGGACAGTAATTTTTCCAACTACCATAGTTTCTAGTAGGTCTTGAATATATACTATCATACATTATTATACCATGATTTTTGTAAACATTATTATTACAAGGTTTATTAGATTCATAAGTAGGATATTGACCTGATTGGTCATCATCATCCATATAATCTAACATATCTTTTAAATATATTTCAGCCTTTCTATATGTATCTTGCTTATAAGCATTTAACTCTGCTGGGTCTATAATTGTAGCAAACTCATCTATATTGTGTACTATACCAGCACTTGTACTATTACTTTGAACTTCATTTATAACTTCAAATCTAACAAACCAACACAAACATCTAGTTAAAAAATCATCCATTAAAGTTTGATTTGCAGTAGTTAAAGTACCATTATGATGTTGTGTTTTTATTTCTTCGTAAAACTTTTTACCTATTGCTTCTTTTAAATGTGCTAATTCTGCAAGTAAAATAGTATTGTTAGATATTAAAGCAGTATCTGTATTAGCATTTGTAAAACTATTACTAATTACTTCTGCTGCAGTTACTAAAGGGTTATATTGATTTACGTTTGCCATAGTTATTTGTTTGTTTCAGTTACTTGTGATTGATCTTCATCTTCTCTTGTTACAATAATCTGCTCTCTATCTGTTATAAACATATCACCCTCTTCTAACATTGGTAAATCTTCATCTAACATTTTTCTTTGCTCGTTTATAGTTAGTATTGCTTTAGGGTCTATCTGAGTAGCAAAACTAATAGGCGGCTCATAATGTATTAAAAGTTCTTCTGGCAAGAATCCCATTTCTTTAAATAAAATATTTCTTAACCCATTTAATAGTAAATCAGAAGTATCTTTAATTACTGTAGTCATTGCTAAATCATAAGCAATTCTAATCTCACTACCTGTATTATTCATTTTTCCAGAACTAACTAAGCCACTTAAAGATGGTTGCCATCTATGTGCAGTTACAATATTTTGGTCAGTTATTCGTTGTAAATCTATCCAACTACCTTCTTGGTCATCTTTTATAATTTGTACGTTAGCCTGTGAAGCATCTCCATTCTTAACAATAAACATTATCTTGCCATTATTACCATCTCCAACAAATTTCTTTTGTGCTTCTCTTACTAACTTCTTAGCCTCTTCTTCTCCCATATCGCCATTAATCTCAATAATAGCAGATGGTTGAAAGCCATTCTTAAATTTTGTGTGATTCCATTTTCCTATTTCATAATCTACTGCAATATGCTCTAAAGCAGCAATGTAGTCTGGTAATCCATAGAATTGAAAAGTAGGCTCATAGTCTTTAAATTGAACTACAAACCTATTACCTTTAACTTGTGGGTAAATAGGAATAATAGAAAGTTTATCTTTCATAGTGTTGTACTTTGCCCAGTCAGGATGTACATACACTTCTTTTTTGTTTTTAGACATTCTAACAGTAGTTGCATCTATATGGTATAGATTAACACCACCATTGTATAAAACACCTTCTAAATAAGCATTACCAAAAGTGTAATAGTCATCAGCAAGTTTTTTAAAAACATCTCTTAATGACTCGCCATCAGCATTTACATCTTTGATATATTCTTTGACAGTTTCATTGTTAGTTACAAATTTTGCACCACTTGTGAAAACTGCTTTTTGTGCTAACACACTTCTGTGTGTACTAGATTTTCTTTTTAATTCTGCTAAATATTGAGGAAACAAGTTGTTAGTACCAAAAGGAATAAACTTAGTTCTTACTTTTGATAAGTCTTGTGGTTCTTCAACATGCTCAGGTATTGCTAAATTAAAAACTCCAAATTCAAAAGTATTACTCTTTTGAGTCTGAAGATTCTTTACCTGACTTTTTCTTTTTGGCTGCTTTCTTTGGCTCATCTTTTGTTTTTGTAGTTGATAATTTTTCTATTAAATCAGTTGCTCCCAAATCTTCGTAAGCGTATGCTAACTCTTCTTGTGTTGCTGATGCTGTTCTAATAACACCAGTTAACCCATGATATATTGTTACTTTTTTTATCGCCTTATATTTTGCCATAATTGTATAAATTTTTAAGTGTGATAAATCTACAATATTATTTGAGCAATCACACATTATTAAAAAAATATATTAATAGGGTCATGTTTAAAACATTTTACGATAAAATACCAACCTATTATTATATATTTATTTATTATGTTGTAGTTGCTGTTAAAGCATTTGTATCAACTGTAAGACCTGCTCCTGCTGCTGCATATTGTCTTGGAAGTTCAAACTGTCTAGCCATCAAGTTAACTGTCAAACCATTTTCATCTGAATAAGCCGCACCTGTACCTCCCTCCATACTTGCTAAATTTAAGAAAGTTTGGTTTTTAGAAGGAACATCCTCGTTTGCATATTTTTGACTTGCCCCTACAACTAATTTTTCGTCATTTGTAGTTACAATCATTGCCATCATACAAGTGTTAAGCATTGCTTGTAATTCGTGCATCCTAGAATTGTTTATTTGTGGTATCATAAAACTAAGACCACACTCAAATGCTGTTGAACCATTTTCTTTAGTTGCATTTATAGTTAATGCAGCAGTTTCATTTTTAAATTCAAAAACAAACCAATTTGCTGTTGAGCCACCACCTTGTGTAATTGATGTAATATCATGCTTACCCACACCATTATCATAAAGTACAGCATCATCAGAAGCAAAACTTCTTAGGCATATTTGCTTTATACCACCTGTGCTTTGTAAGGATGTACAATCTACACCGATTCCTTTATCTATTGCCATATTATTATTATTTTATAAGTTATTAAAAAGTAATTAAGAGAGGAGGACTAGCCTCCCCTCTGTTATTACATATTATGCTATAAATATTACCCACTTATATAGTGAATCATATAAATATTGAACTCCTAACTTAAAGTATCCTCTGAAGAACATTTTTTCTTCTAAGTCATCATAAAATACTTTGAAAGAACCTTCAGGGTCTGTTACATCAGAACCAATAATTAAATTGTCTACTGCTGTATAACATATACCTTGATTGTATTCAGTAGTTACCCCTCCTGCTGTATTAGAAAAAAGAGATGGGTCTGTATCTGCTAAGATTGTATCCCACTCATACATAGGAATAACCTCAACCCCTCTAAATTTAACTACTTGATTACCATTTTGAATATTAGTAATCCCTAAGTCTGCTGAAGTATTTTCTAAACTTTGTAAGTAAGTGTTGTAAACCAAAGGTGTTACGAAAAACCTTTTATCTGCTGCTGCAACTTGTTGTAATGCCGCAGGTGCTTCATCATAAAGTTTTCTTAAACCAGCAAGAACCTCTGCATTTGTTGGCTCAAGACCAGACCCTCCTGCAGTTTCTGTAAATCTTGGAGAAGATCCTGCCCCCATTAATTTCATCCAACCATCCATGTTTCCATAACCTGCTACTCCAGAACCAGTATCATCACCCCACGCTAATCTTACTACGTCTTGAGCAATACCTTTTACAGCACGATTTACAATCGCATCTGCTAATTGAGTTCCTTCTACATTCATTACGTCAACACCATTTCGGTACATTTCTTCAATGTAAGTTCCGAAGAACTCTTTTGAGCATTGCTCTAATGCAACTCTCATTCTACCAGCAGTAATTGTTTTTTCATCAATATCAAATTGAGTTGAACCACTTGTTGGTGAACAACCATCATATGCTGCTACGATTTTTGTTAGAGCAGCAGAAGTATAAACATTCATTTTATGTTTTACATTAGGAATAACTCTATAGTTACGCATAATGTCATCACTTCTAAATACTGGCTCATAAAATATTTCATTAAGGTTCGCACCTGAGTATGTTGCGAAAGTTCCTTTTTTTGCTACGTTTGCCATTTTTTTTTATTTTTTAATTATTAAATTTATTTCTCATCATTTCTGCTATGTCATTGTAAAAACCTGCATTAGCATCTTCTTTTTTGTTTTCAACTACTACAGGGTCGCTATCAGTTTCAATTTCAGTACCTTTAGCATCTGCTTTGTTGATTTTAGCGTTTAACGCTTCTACTTCTTCAGTTAAAGTTAAGTTAGTTCCTTTAGCATTTGCTAACTCTTCTTCTAATAAAGAAATCTTGTTCTTCAACTCAATGTTATTAGTTTCAAAATCAGACATTTTATTCATTATATCTTCATTATCTGCTAATGTTACATTAATAGTTGTTTCTTCAACAACATCTTTAGAAACTTTTACATCACCTTTTACAGCAGTAACAATCTCTTCAACTTTGTTGTTAAACCATTCTTTTAACTCATTAGTCATTTTTCTGTTTTTTATGTTAATATTTAATTTATTCTGAATTTCTTCTTCTGTGATGTTTTTAAATTTAGAAACATCATACTTTGCAGCCACTTTTATAGAGTCAGAAATAACATCAACAAAACCTAGTTCGTATGCTTCTTCAGCATTTAACCAAGTTTCTTGATCCATCATTTCTTGCAAAGCCTCGTAAGATAATCCAGTCTTTTTTCTATAAATGTCTGTCAGTTCACCTGAGATTTTATCTAAAGTGTCAGCAGTCTTTCTCATATCTTTTGCTTCACCCATAGTACCTCCCCAAGCGTTATGAATCATAAACAAAGAATTTTCAGCCATAACAACCTCATCTGCACCAAGAGCAATAATTGTAGCAATACTTGCAGCAATTCCCTCAATATAAACAGTAGTTTTTGCCTCTCTCCTTTTGATTACATTATACATTGCCATACCATCAAACACATCTCCACCTAAACTATTGATACGTAAGTTGATTGACGTTCCTTTTAAATCTTTAATATCATTGATAAATTCTTGTGCTGTTACACCATAAGTACCTATCTCATCAAAGATATATATATCAGCAGTTTCACCACCTGCTTTGTTTTGAATACTATACCATTTTCCTTTCATAAACGCAAAAATATTATTAATGTTTTAAGTATTTACACTATTTCCATACAAAACTTTAATCTCTAATATTATAAGATATTGTTGCTTTTTGTCTTTCTTTATACACTATGTTTTGTGCTTGACTTTCGCTTATATTATATTTTATAGACAAATCCATCCAAGTGTGTGTTCTGCTACCTTTGTTAGTAACCAACATTCTATCAAAGTCTACAATAATCATGAAGTTGCGAAGTCTCTTAGGTTCTATTATACCTCTTTCTACAAAATGCCTAACAATATCCTTACAGGTCGGATGTAGCCCAAATCTTTTTTCTAATCCAACACCAGCAGTTTCAATGAAGTCTTTCACTACATTAACTTTATTTTGCTTTTGTCTTTTTCTTTTTAGAGGCATTAGGTTTTTTAGTAGGTTCTATTTCTTGTGCCATAACAATCCACTCATCTACAATAGTTTCCCAAAACTTAACTACTGCTTTTCTGCAAGAAGAGCAATTCATATCTTGCTTATTAGCAGGAAATAATAAGTGCCATTCTGCAAACATTAAATTTAATGATTCAGCATGATAAGTAGTAAAGTTTCTTGTGTGTTGTTTGTTTCTAATAACAGCATCTGTCATTGCTGTAATTTTGCTTTTGCTATAATTTTTAGCGATTTCTTTTAAATCCATATGTAAAGTTTTACCATTTATTTTGAGGACATTTACCAAAGAACTCTTTTGTTAAAGAAGTTTTTGCATCTAGGAAGCACTTGCAATCTGCACATCTTGCTCCCCACTTTATCTTTGGTCTTTTTAATAACATAAAGTTTCGGTAAAAACTACAACTTTTACATATACTTAATCTTTCTAACTTAGTTTTTTTATCAACAAACATTTGTTTATTTTTTTGATTATTAAATAATTGCGTCTGATTCTATAACATTTACAGAGTTTTGTGTGTCTGTTATATCAGCCTCTACAACAACTACTTTGCTTGATCTATTCATAGCACCCATCATTTGATTTTGCCCTACAGCATTAAATTGTTGTTGAGTAAATGAAGGCATATTAAGCATACCACCATCTGCAAATTTAACACCACCTCCTGCAGCGTTCATTGCTGATAATTGATTTCTAAACATTGCTGTACTTCTTTTATTTATAACAGCCTCACCTCCTTCTAATTCTACTACTCTACCACCTACTGCAAACTTCTCTCCTCCTTGTGCGTGAGACCTTCCATGTACCATACCACCATTTGCAAACTCTTCTATCATTCCACCATCACCAAAAGAATTTTTTAATGCTTTTATATTTGCAAATAAAGACATTAAAGTACCAATAGTAGAAAGCATTGCTATAATATTGAAAGGAAACTTTAGTTTTGCTTGTTCAGAAACCGCAACAGCAGAATTTGATAGTGCTAATAAATTATTAGCAACAGCAGCAGCAGCAGAAAGTTGAATACCAACTTTTCTAATTTTCTGCATTTTTTCATCTTCTCCTGCTAAAGTTATAAGTTGTTGTCCAAGAGCAGCAACGCCATCTATATCTTTTTGCCTAGAATCCTGCTCTGTTTTCATATTATCAAGTTTGAGTTTGTTTAACTTTGTTTCAAGTTTTACCCTTTCTTCATAAGTTAACTCCTCGTCTTTTAATAAATTATCTAGCAATTCAATTTGAAAATCTCTTAGTTTTTGCTCTTGCTGTTCTATAGTTGCAGTTCCATTTAAAACATCTTCTGTAAGACTGTTAAAATAATCTTGAGAAACAGTAGATAAAAAGTCTGTTGCTAAAGCATTATCTCTCTTAGCAGTTGTATTTGCATCTATAGAATTTGTGTTTGTATTAGTTGTAGTTGTTGAATCTTCTACTACTTCATTATTCTTATCTACATCAATACCAAATTCTTTGGCTACTTTTATAGCATCTTCTTGTTCTATTTTAAATACGTCTAGTTCTTTGTTTAATTTTTTTAAATTACTTTCAGTAGTTAATATACTTGCTCCAGTAACACTAACCATAACTCCCATGTCTCCCATTACAAACTTTTCTCTGTTTGTTCCAATATCTTCTTCTAAATCTCTTAACTTAACAGTTTCATCAAATATCTCTGCTGCTATTTTTTGTCCTTCTTTTTGAATTTCATTAAGCCTTTCTTGAGCCCCCATCATTTCAATTCTTTTTGCTAATTGTTTATTAGAGTTAAATTGATGTTCGCTTAACTGTTTTACTGTGTCTTTTTCTGTTATTAAGTTAGGCAGGTAACTACCATACTCCAAGTTTAGCCTTGTCATTGCTTTGTTTCTTGTTTCTTGAGAGTTGTTAGTGTCTTTTAATACTTCAAATAAAAGATTCATTTCATGTCTATCTTTCTCAAGTTTTTCTGATATAGGAATTTCTATAAAATCAGTTAATACATTAACAAAAGAAGCAAAACCATCAACTATATTTTGGAAAGTCTTACCAAATAAATCCATAAATGCTATAGCAAAACCTTGTGTTGCAGACTCAGACCTTTTTAAAGCCCCCTCTAAAGTATCCCCAACAATTCTAGCCATTTCTTCTGCCGCACCACTAGCACCCTCTAAAGCATCTCTTAACTGTACTGTTCTTTCTCTACTTGTAATCATTTGCTCAAATGCTGCTGCTTGTCTTAAATCAACAACCTCCATAATTTCTGCTAGACTACCTCCTTCTTTACTAAATTTTGTTAATGCAGGAACTAACTCATCTAAAGAGTGAATAGTTTTACCAAATGATTTTACTAAATCAGAATTTGGGTCTTGCATTTTAAGTAAAATATTTCTTAAAGATGTACCTGCAATAGAAGCCTCAATACCAGAGTCTGCTAATTGCGACATAATAGCAGTAGTATCTTCTATAGAAAATCCTGCAGATTTTGCAATCGGTGCAACCTTAGTCATAGATGTTTGAAATTTTTCTATATCTAATGCAGAACTTGTAAATGCTACAGCCATTACATCTACTACTCTCTTTGTTTCACTAGCATCTAATCCAAAACCTCTTACTGCCGAACCTGCTACTATGGCTGCCCTACCTAAATCACTATCTGTTGCAGTTGCTAATTGTAAAGTAGCCTCTTGTGCGTCTAATATTTCTTGTGTAGTAAATCCTAACTTACCATAATTAGTTTGTAGTTCTGCTACTTGTTGTGCTGTAAAGAACGTAGACCTACCTAAATCTTGAGCAGATTTTGTAAGTTTTAAAAACTCTGTTCTGTTAGCACCAGTAATTGCTTTTACTTTAGCCATTTGAAACTCAAAATCTCTAAAACTTCTTATTGCTGAACTAACAGCACTTGTTACTGTTCTAAATGCAGTAACTGCTCCAGCAATCCCTGCAGCCATCTTACCAAAACTAGCAGTTGTTTTTTTAGTTCTACCTTCTAATCTTTGTAAATCTTTATCTCCTTGTACGACTACCTGTACTACTATCTTCTCTGTGTTTGCCATATCTTTATATATTAAAATGCTTTAGTAACATTTGTTTTTGGATTATTCTTTTTTATTTGTTCTGAAATCATATTAGCCACATCTACACCTATTGATGGTGCTAACTTTGCTGCTACTTCTTTTGAATGTTTGTTTGCTACATATCCTGCAAAGTTTGTTCTTCTTAAATTATTACCCTCTGTCCAATACACATAAGGCTTACCATAAAAGCCTCTTAACTTTTTAAATATTGGTTCAGCCGAACTTATAGAAAGTCCTTTTGCTTGTACCCATTTAAGAACTTCTTTGAAGTTTGGGGCTTTAGCAAACTTAGGATTGTTAACTGCTTTCCAATAAGCAACAGATGAAGTTACATTTAAAATACTCAAACCTTTCTTAATAACATTATATTTCAACCCTCTACTTAATCTACCTGTAGCATTATGCTTTTGTGCTTTTAATTCATCCTGCAGTTTCACACGCAGCATATTACCTACCTCTCTTAATGTTATATTTGTATGTTTTAAAAATCTCATTATGTATTAAATGTTTTTTCTTTATACTCTCTTCTTAATACTTTTTCTGCGTTACCCCTTCTATCTTGTGAATATATAGGTACTAAAATATCTGTCTTTTCTTTAATTGAAATATTTGTAATATTTATAGCAGCAGATGCAGTAGTAGTTGTAAGATATATTACAATAATATCGTTTGGACTTTTAGCAGTAAATGTTGAGGTTAAAATACAATCTGATGAACTTGTTAAAGGATAAGTTGTATTTGCAGTTGTATTTATTTTATAACCGACTTCTGAAGAACTAATGTTATATCTTGGAAAATATGTGTTAACATATAGAGTTGCTGTATCAGAATCTATTGTATTTGTTACTTCAATCTCGTACTCTGTGCCAACAGTTGTAGATAACTTCTGATATATTCCTCCATAAGATAGTTTTGCTCCAGAAGAAGTAGCGTTAAAAGTAAAATAACCACTACCGCTTGTTGGGGCAGAAACTAAAAAATTTTGCGTTCCTGTAAGAGTGTGAAATCTATACCATTGCCTTGCAGTAATAGTTGAACTTGTTAAGGCATCATATATAGGATCTGTTGAATCTCCTGATACTATAGCATCAGTATCTGACCCTAATTGACTACCATATGCCAAAGCATTACCCCAATTAAGATGTTCTCCTGAATATATAGAGTCTGTTTTATATATTTGTAACCCCTTTCTATTTGGTGTTCCCTGTGGTGATATTTGTTGTTGATAATTAATCGGCATATTTATTTTTTTATTATTTTACGCACTACCACTATGTGGTGCTTCAAATTCTTCTACATCATCTGTGTTAATATAAATACCATTACCCCAGTTAGTAGTATTACTTGAACCTGCAGGAGGTGCAGATGCTGCAAACGTACCAAACTCCTTCCAACAAATTAACTCTACTTTAGTTACTGTGTTTTTATTTGGTTTATAATCTATTACTTTATTAATTCTGTAGTAAACTCCATCTATATAAACAAGTTTTCTAAAATCTAATGATGTAATATCAGAAAGTTTTAAATTTAGATAAACAGTTCTTATTCTTGGATTATTTTTTACCATTTCAAACATTTTTTTGTAATATGTTTCAAAAAGTCCTTTCCCTGAAACTATAGGATCATAATTACCATTTTCATCATAATGCTCTATCCAAGCATTACCATAAGAAAGAACAGGCATTTCATTACTATGCCTATTTATCATAGTTGCTTGAGGAATTTTATTACTCAAAATAAATCCTGTAACACTTGCTGAAGAGTCTGCAACTAAATGTCTAAAACCAGCATTACCACTCCAAATTTGTACATTAACTTGATGTCTATTGTCTAAAGTAGAAGCAGGGCTGTATTTTCTATACGATAAAAGTCTAGGTAAAAAATCAAATCCTTTTGGAGTATTTGCTCTACTTGACCCAGCACTTACTGTTGTTTCCCATAAACAAGCAGAATAAGCAGGTCTTGAAAATATACTTCCCCCAGCATCTGAGTCTTGTGCGTTGTATGTTCCTGCAAAAAACGGATTTTCAAAAACACTTGTTCCTTTTTCAAAAGAATCAGAAAGCGTTTCATAAAAAGGAGATTCATCATGTATTTTGTTAAAATACCTTTCCCCTCTGCTTTGTACTTTTAAATCTTTACTATCAGATTTATATTTAAAAACAACATCTCTTTTTAAATCTTTTTTTATCCAAGTGTCTTTGATTTCTTTACTCCTGTCTAGTTTTTGCGTCCAATCTATAGCGTGTTCATAAGTTTTATAAAAATCATCAAAAGGTTCTATATAAACTATTTTAGCAATTTCATCTGTTGTTAAAGTAAGATTAAAAGCGTGTGCAACCCCTTTAACAAAGTCTAGTTGTTTATAGTTTTTATTAATTACTTTATCTAAATCATATGTTTGACCCCATGACACAGGAGTAGGGTCTAAAGAAATTTGTAAGTCTGATACTGCTTTTGCTCTCCATATAACAGATACATAAAAATTCTGAGCAGGGTCGCTTGTTTGTGTTAAACGTATTCCCTTTGTAAACCTTATTTTATCATTTTTGTTTAGCCATCTTGTTTCAGTATAACCTTCTGTTTCTTGATAAGCAGTAAATGAATTTACAGCGTTAGTTACAATGTGAGTTTGGTTTGAATTTAAAGGTTCTAGTCCTAGACTTTCTATTTGACCAATTATATTCCAAGTTGTCTGCCCTGCTGTTTTTAATTCTATATTTATACAACAATCAAGTTCTTCAACAGACTCGCTTTGTGAGCCAGTATGATAGAGTGTTGCTACTTTAACTTGCATAATTGGAAATCTTATATTATAATATCCAAATTCTCCTATAGTAATTTCATTGTTAGTTGTAGAAAGCCTAGAATTATTATCTAAAACAATATCTACATTATAACCAGAAGGACTTGTGTCTGTTGTTGTATTAAAACCTAATGAGTCTCTACTAGACCCAGTATAATGATTATTTGCACTTGGATTTGAAAAGTTATAATCATTCTCATTTAAAGAAGAATCAGTAAAGCCAAAAGCATAATCTACAGTTACAGCAGTAGCCCCTGAACCAACTGTAGTGGTTCTTTGATTTACCCATTTATATTCCATTCCAAACTCATTATACCTATCGTCAGCATTATTATATTTAAAATTAGGAAGCAGCCATACTAATTTTTTAAACTTATCTGTATTCATAAAATCAGAAGATATAGAGTATCCTATTTTAGAAAATATTGCTTCTAATGTTGTTTTAACCCAAAGTGCAGGTCTCCAATCTGATTCTGGAGGGGGAGTTCCATAAGCGTCTCCATAATTATTAAATCCTTGATAGCCGATAGTTGCAGAGGATGTAGTAGGATAAACTCCATAGTGATTGTCTAAAAGTTGTACTGTGTAAGGTATACCATCAGTATTATAGTCTCCATAAGAAACTACAGGATAAACAAAAGGAGAAGAGTTAGACTCGCTATGCTCTTGAGACCAAGTAGCAACTACAGCATCTTTATTATAACTTAATTGATTACCATCAGCACCCCATAAGCCATACCCATCACTAAATGTTTCATTCATTAATTTACCATCTAAATCTTTTGCCCAACTTAAATTATTACCATAAAAAACACAGTCATAATAAGATGGAGATTTTCCATACCCTCCTATACTATTTACTTTTATAAAACCCTCTAAAGAATAAAAATTATTTATTAATATTCTGCATTTTCTTCCAAAAGAAAGAGGTTCTCCAGTATACTCTATATTAGGATTAAACTGTTGTTTTAATATTTTATTATTGTTTTTTGTAGCAGGAATTTTAAATGTTTTACTAAAATCTCCACTTGTTGAGGTAATATCTTTTAAGTCTGAAATTTGAAATGTTAAAGCAAGAGGAAACTCTGAATGGTCTGACACATCTAATGACCCTGCAATACTTTTTTCCCAAACTATACCTGTATCATCTGTAAGTTCAACTGACACAGTACAACTAGACGCAGGTTGACAAAAAATGTCAAGACCTCCTGTAGCACCTGCAGCCCAAGTAAAAGTATCAGTAAATGTGCCAGTTCCATTACTTCTCAGATTATAACCAACACCTGTAGTATTACCATTGACATCATTGGCGGCAAGACCAACAATTCCAGTTCCACTATATTGTGTTATTTTAAGTTTTGCATCATACTCTCTACCTGCTACTAAAGGTGGTGTTACACCAATAAAACGCAATCCTGTAGAACCTGCAGGAACACCTGCATTATCAAAAATTGCTGTTTGATTGTTAGATGGTGATACTTCCCATCCATTCTCAGGAGTTGCTAAACTACAATCTACTAAATTACCTCCTTCACCCTTCTTATAATCTAAAATTTCTATTTTTACAGACATATATTAATTGCTTTGTGTAATTGTTTTATGTGCTAATGTATATTCTATATTAAAAGTAACAAGCCCTTGCTCCTGATTAACAGTTTCAACATCACTATTAGTTATAATAATTGGCGTATATTCTTTTGTTGATGGTCTTAAATGGGAATTATAAAGATTACCTAATTTAGTTGCATCATTATCCATTTCTATCCAAACATTTGGCGATAACATCATTTTAGAAAGCCATTCTGCTTCTTTAGTATTTAAAGGTTCGGTGTAAACACTTTGTACTCGCTGTGCTTCTACACTTGTTACTTCTCTACCTCCTTTATATATATCACCCCCTCTCATTGTATCTGATATATATTGATTGGTATTCATAAGAGTTCCATTATTTTCTGAGTTTTGATACCAAGTTTTATCTGTTGTATTAACCTCTATTGTATTTCTATTTATTGTATAACCTTCTGCAATATTTCTTTTTGCTGTATAACTATCTGTTGACCCTAAGTCATTTAACCAATGAAATCTAACAAATTTGTAAGGTTCGTTTTCATCTTCTGTATCTATTTTGTAGTATCTATATTCAGATGTCCTTCTTGAGTTTGCAAGAGTGTCTGCAGAAAACCTAACTATACTAACTCTATAGCAATCTGTGCTTGAAGTTATTGTACCTCCTCCATACGCTGTCCAATAAGGAAATGCTGCTGAACCAGCGTCGTTATAAGTATAGCAATCTGCAGTATTTTTTATAAAAGAAGGAGATACGTTTTGAGTAGTCATTACATATTGAACATTTTTTAAAACTACCATACCAAGTGTAGTGTCTGTGGTAGTAATTAAAGTATCTTCAAAATCTCTTATATAAAACTGATTTTCTGCACTACCATCACTTGTAAATGTTTCTACATACATTCCACAGGCTCTTACTGTGTCTTGACCTGAACCTCCTATACCATTAGATTTTATAGCATGAAAATAAAAATTTAAAAACTCTGCTTCTTCATCTATTCTTACAAGTTTTTTTCCATAACTACCAGTAGTGTACAAATAATTATCATATCTACTTAAAAACTTATACTGTGTTTGTGTGGATGAAGCACTAGAATCATTCATTAGATACAGACCACCATAATCATTGTTATTATAAAAAACTCCATCAGTAGAAATTTGATTTACAGAATTTATAACTGAAATTGCTTCAGAAGTATAATTACTTGCACCTTCTATTTGACCAGTATCAAGTATAACATATGGTCTTGCTCTTACTCTTAATCTTCTAAAAGTTCCATTCTTAGAAACATTAAATAAACTTACAGGGTTTCCAGATAGTGAAGCATCATTTGATATAACATTATCCTGCATTATAGCCCCTCCATTCATACCCCCATATTTATAACTTTGCCAAGAACCTTTGTTTATTGGACATAAACTATAAGACAATTCATCTGAAACCACCTGACTAACATCTACAGTAAACCTATGGTTAGGTGCTGCAGTACCAGTATCATATTTTTTATTAATAATATCTCTAGTTTTTGTTATTGTAGCAATTTTTTCCCATCCGTTTATAACCGCATCATCAGTATTCATACAAACTTCTACAAAAAACTTTACATAAACAACATCACCTGAAGTTGCTGTTGCGTTGCTTATAGATGGTTCTGTTGCTTCAGTTAAATTTGTGCTTTTCCAAACAACTTGATACCTTAAAGGATCGTTAGCACTTTTTAAATGGTTACCTCTTCTTTGCCAAAAAGCCCCTGCTAAATCACTATTATTATAGTCTACAGGCTGAAACCCCCAAGCCATTTCTCCATTAATACTTGCCATAATTAATATATTTTATATTTTGTATTTAAATAATTTCTAACATCTAATTTTTCTACTGCTGTCATCTCTCTATTGTAAACAATAATTTCTTCTACATTAGTATTTGCAAAACCATTTGTAGCATCACTACCTATAGTAAAAGTAGTTTGATTAAACACTACTGTATTAGACCATCCTACCATTGTTGAAGATGTTTCAGTTTCGTTATTAAACTGTGCAGTTAATTTTCCAGCATCACCATTAAAACTTGTTGCTATTAACCCATAACTACTAGCAGATGCGGTAGAATTTAGGTCAGAATAAATAAGACCATTAGTAACATATGAACGAAATTTATTGTTTTTAAACCCAACCCAAACTTTTACAGTAGTAGGAGTTCTTATAAAAGAAAGAACATTTCTAGGGTCTGTACTTGTATTGTTTTGTTTTGCAACAACAAATATCGTATAACTGTTTGCAGATACAGGAAAGTTAGAGCCTGAAGTAAAACTGTCATTTGTTCCATCAAAAGATAAGTATGCTTTGTCATTAGCACCATCATAACCCTCTCTTAAAGGTTTATTAGCATTTGTTCCTTGCTCTACACTATTACCATTTCCAGATTGGTCTGCCCAAGCACTTACTCTTTTAGTTGCTATATCAAATGTAGCACCACTATCTGCTTTTAACCACAACACTAAATCAGAAAAGTCAGATGGATAGTGTGATACTGGTCTAAAGCATTTTGTAAACCCACTCATTGTAAAAGTAAGTTTTAATTGTACTAATCTGTCGTTTGCTACTTCTTTTACTCTTTCTATTTCTATACTTTCATCATTTAAGTAAGCGTCTACTGTTACATCTTGATAGTTTTTTAATACAAAGTCTAGCCATTCATTAGCCAAGTCTTGTAGGTTATCCCATCTTTTTTGTAGTGTTACTACTGATTGTGCTGCTTGAGAATATAAATTATAGAAATTTATTTCAAAAGTATATTCTTCTCTACCATTATATATTTGTGGTATAGTAGATTCTGGCGGTTCTATAAGCAGTAATGGGTATTTTATGTCGTGATCTTGGTTTACTTCTCCTTCATAACCAAACTTTACATCTCCATAAGTCCATTTGCTTTCAAATACCGATATTATATCTGTTAATCTTGTTATTGCCATTATTACAATGTTATATTATTTTTATTATGTATTTTTTCTTGAACAGCAGTTTCATAATCATTTTTAGCAGTATTCCAACTTAAATAAGTCAAAACCTTATATAAATCTGTTTTTTTTACGCTTTCTATATGATTTTCTCCTTCCATTTTAAATACTTTTTTTTCTGCCACCATATATAAACTGTTTAACCAGCCATATGGTTTTATGAATTTGTTGTAGAGTCCAATTGTAGAAACTCTGTTTTTGCCTGTTCCACTTCCTCTTCTGTTTTCCCCAAAAACATTTGGAAAGTCCTTGTTAATTTTACGCTTTGCATAGTCAAAAAAAAACTGAACTCCCAAACTATGTCCATTGTTAATTCTTTAAATTTTTCTGTTTTAGATGGTATGACATCATCATCATACTCCTCTCCTGCTGTCCTACATAGTATTGCCATCTGTTCTGGTAATACATCAAATCTACCATGCTTCATTATCTTAATTGTACTATCTAAGTGTGTAGATTCTATATAATCTCCAAAAGTGTTTCTTTTTAAAAATTCTTTTGGGAAATAATACTCCTCATCATCTAACTCAAATTTTTCTATTCCTTTTGGCTTGTACTCCTCTAAAGCACCTGCAAAAGCATTGATAGCACTATTCACACTATCTAAATCAAGTTTCTCCATTTCATTTTGATTCAACCCAGTCAAGTACATAAAAATATCTCTATTCATTTTTAGTAACTCTACTTCTGAATGGTCTGCCTCAATAACATTCCCCTCCTCATCCTTTTTGTTGTACTTGCTGATTATGGCGTATAGCCCACACCAGTAGTGCAACTTCATGTCCTTCCACTCGGTTGGAATGTCATAGTTCTTGTCTTGAATTTTAATCTGTATCATATAATTAGTTTTTACTTATTTTTTTATTAATAGTATCTTCAGAAACTTTCTTTCTTTCAGTCTCTTCAAATAACACATCTACTAATTCTGCTGTTGTGTTTTCGCATTTAGCACCAATCTTCTCTAGGCTATCTCTAAGGTGAATTTCATTGCTCCCATCTTTAAGAGCAGTTAAAAAACCAATAGTAGTATAGTAACACATATTTGGAATTAAAAATATAAACTCTGCCATCTCTCCATCATTACACCCTCCTTTACTAAGCATAGTATTGTAAAAATTATTAGAGTACATATTTATTGAATTTAATATAGTTAAAAAATCTTTATACTTACCTGTACTTACTTTATCTGTAGCGTAATACATTAATTTCTTAATTTCTTTAATATGGCTCTCCACAATTTTTTCATGGCTGTCATTTAAGTAAATTACTTCACTATCTTTCATAATTTCTTGATAATTATTCAAAACGACCCAAATTTACAATCATTACTCTAAATATTTTCATAGTTTTCTAACAAACTGAAAAATTAATTGAAATAAACTATTTTCCCTTTACCATTCCCCCAAATCTCTTTGTTTACAGCCATCACTAAACAGTCTACCATATCATCATGTTTTGCTGCTGGAAATTTAGTTAGTTGGTCTAGGAACTCTTCGTTCCACTTTCCATATAATAAACTCACTCTACCACTTTCTAAAGAAGCACTAATATCACTTACTCTTGCTACCTTGTCTTTTGTTGGTGGTTTATCTTCTTTTACATTAAGTCCTGTTTCTCTAATTAGCGTTTGCACAATAGATTTACCAGATGCTTTTGGCTCTACATATATTCTACTCTTGTTTGTATATCCATTTTTCTGTACCCACTCTGGAATAAATTTCACAAGTTCTGGAAATTCTTTTCTAACATTTACGCAATCTACTATCTGCCATTTGTTATCTACATAGGTATATGCTAGTAATGCTGATGGGTCGTTCTTTTGATTTGCAGTATATGCTGGGTCTATTATAAAATTGACCTTCGCTTCTTCTCTTTTATGTCTATCTATCCTAAACCAATCTCTATGTATCATTCCACTATCTAGTGGTGTTGGTGTTTGTTGTAGTTGTCCTGCATAGCCATAAGTACCTAAAGCACTTTTGTAATCATCTAAAACTTTTTTGCTAAACCTATCTTCCCAAAATAAACCTGTTTCTTTATTGTAGAATTTCTCTAATGATTTTGGTTTTATATTACCATCATCATTTGTTGCAGGTATACATATATGTTTATAGTTTAATCTTGTTTCCTTATCTAATAAGAATCCACTTAAATCTTCTTCGTGTACTCTTTGCATAATAATTATCCTCACTCCTATATCTGCTTGGTTAAGTCTTGAGTAGAATGTTGTCCTATACCATTCATTTGCATTATCTCTTTCCGTTGCTGAGTTTGCCATTTGTGGTGATAGGGGGTCATCCACTATTAGGAAGTCTCCACCTTGACCTGTAACAGTACCACCAACAGATGTTGCTCTTCTCATTCCTATATGATTATTCTCGTATCTCTCTTTTAGGTTTTGGTCTTTCTTAATATGAAAAACATCTTCCCATCTTCTTTTAAACCAATCACTAAATATTATATCTCTACTTTTAGTTGATAGTTCAATAGACAGCGTTGCAGAATATGATGAGGTGATGAATCTTAGTTTAGGAGATTTTATCCAAGCCCATACTGGAAACATAACAGTAACTATCAAAGACTTTGTACTTCTAAATGGCACATTAATAATTATGTCTTTTGTTTTTGGCTCTTGTCTTATTATTCTTTCACACTCTGCCTGTAGTGTATCGCATATATATTTATGATGCCAATTAGTAGATAGAGGTACTGCAGGTTCTACTACGTGCCATGCCTTTTTAAAGAACTCATAGAAACTCATTTCACAAAGTTTCTTTTCAAGAGCAAACTTTAGAAGTTTTTTATTCGTCATCTAAATCTGTATAGTCAATATCTTCTGCATCTTCCAGACCTCTGATTTGATTTTTAATATCATCAAGGGTAGCACCTTCATTTAATTTAATCTCAATCTTAGTGTCGTTATCTTTCTTGATTTCTGTTGATGATAATTTAGGCATAGCGTAGTTCATTAGTTTTGCTATAGCATCTATGTAGGCTCTAGGGTCTTCTTCAAATAATATATCTAATGCCATCTTAATCTTTACTGGCTGTCCTTCCAAAGCATATGCTAATGACTTCCTAGTCATCTTTGCCAATTGTCTTACTTCATTGTTTTTAGGTTCTAAAGATTTTGGAGTCTTATTATAATTCTCATCTATCTTACCAAGTTGAGGTCGCTTCTTCCTTGCCTCTTCCCCTAACTTCTTCTTTGATTCTTTTCCCATAGTTTGCCAAAATACAAAAACTTTCTTTTCTACTTTCCTAATTATAATATAAAATTGAACAACGTATTGTTAACATTTTTATTAATTGTACAATAATTATGCAAAACTATATTTTTAAAACACTAACTTCGTCCTCTTATAAGAGTATGCACATTTCTTAAACACTTATAATCGTCCTCAATCCTTATAGTAAACATCATTGCTCATATCGCAAAGTATGTACCAACCTTAACATAGATGTTTAAAGTAAAACATAGAGTTTATAAAATTGAACTTTGGTTTTGAACGTGAACGGGTGTGTGGTTAAAAGCCCCTCTCGGTTTCGGTTTACGGAATTTAAATCCTCCCTTTGTTTTTTTAAAAAACTGTTAAAAGTTTGTTAAACCAAACTAAAAACCAGTTTAAAGTTCTAAATACTTGTAAATTAACTGTTTATATATTAAAAAGTATCTTTTTTTTATAAAGATTTGTCTATTTAAAAAGAAAAAAATCTATCACATCAAAACAAATTTAATTCTATTTAACAAACAGATAATAAAAAGTAATAAGTATTTTAATAGTCTTTAAGCGTGTTTAATATGCTTGTAGTATGTAAGTATTAGACACAAAAAAAGCCCTAATTAAAGGGCTTCTAA
>VTLG01005851.1_pt1 | contig 35538 bp, 46 predicted proteins | sample 4694571 | NCBI WGS metagenome assembly VTLG01 (sample SAMN12604809, study PRJNA352737) | marine metagenome | biome: ENVO:00000447; feature: ENVO:00000209|ENVO:00000569|ENVO:01000036; material: ENVO:00002151; isolation source: viral sequences binned using virsorter ...
TGGGGTGCCTACCACCTGCTCCATGCGCTGCTGGGCCGTGGGCTCTGCTTCCTGTCGAGTCTTAGGCTCTGGGATTCCCTGACGCTGACGCTCCTCCCGTGCAAGGCGTTCCTCACGCTCTCGCACCCCACGCTTGGCTTCGACGGTCTCCATGTCCAGCTCGGGCAGGGCGTCTTCGCGGGGGCCCATGTCGCGGGCTATAGCCTCGTCGTAGAGGTTCTGCGATATGTCTCCGCGCTCTACGCGCCCGCGCAGGTCCGCAATGATCTGCCGCCGCTCTTGCAGATCATTGGTATCCCGGGCCCGCCCCAGCTCCTGCTGGAGCAGCCTTGCACCGGATACGTCACGGCCAACTTCAGGGCCCTCTACCTCTGCCGTCTGCGCTTGGTATGCCGCCCCTTGTGTTGTGGGGGATACCTGCACGGCTTCTTTTGTTTCAGGATCTACCCAGTGCTGTATACGCCGCTGCCGGGGATCTTTCTGCTCAGGAGCTTGGACGGGAGCAGCCGCCGCCTCTTCGGCTACCCCCGTCAGCTCTATGTTCTGATCGTTGATGATCAGTGCGCCATTCTCGTCCCCATCATACTGGAGCTGGCGCAGGACCTCTTCATACGACCCCTTGTTGATCGTCCGCACAGGTCGATTGTTCTTGTCGATGACCGTGGCCATCGTGCCTTTGCCTGCCCGCTCAACAATGACCCGGGCTCCCGTAGCCTTGCCCTGGCTATTGACCAGATCGGCCTCAAAGGGCGCTTCCTTCTCCGCCCGGATGAAACTAATACGAGCATCTTCCCACCGCTGGATCTTACCTTGACTACCTGACTCATTTGCCAGCGCAGTTTTAAAGGCTTCAAATGAACCCAAGTCTGAAGATGCCGCGCTGACAGCCTGCTCGACCTCCTCCTCAGTGAGGTTTTTGCCCGTCTTGGGGTCTCTCCGATTTTGCAAGTCGTGGCGGAGTTGCTGAATCTCTTCATCGGTTATCACAGCCCCCGTATCACCCAGCAGCGTCTCCTGCCATTCGGGATTCTTCCGCAGCGCCCGGACCTTGTTGCCTATACTCAGATCTGAGTCAATGTTGAGCTTGTCCCACCCCTCCTCCGTAATACTCTCAGCTACCGCCTTTAGATGCTTCGTCTCCCGCCCACGGTCCAGTCCCTTCTGCCCAAGCCTTGTCGCACCCCTCACCGCACGGGGCATGAGCAGCAATCCACCCATGGCCCCCGTCAAGCTCAAGACCTCACCTACGGCCTGCTCCGCCTCCTCGTACTGCACCCGATTGGGCGAGTCCAGCCCCTGATCCAGAATGACGCCAATGTCTTGGCTGGCCAGCAGGATGCCTTCCTGCATGATCTCCTGCGCCTGCTCTGCCGTCAGGTCTACCGCAAAACGTCCGCCTGCCGTCTTAGCCGCCTTTCCTATGACCCGAGTTGCCACCTCCGCCGTCTTGTCGGCCACCGTATTGGATATGGCTTTTTGCAGCTTCTCTCCACCCGGCAGGGCCTTCACTACGCGCCCCGCTTGCAGCTTCTCCACAGCAGCGTAGGCTACGCCAGTGCCCGCAGCTATAGCACGAGCGGTCTTTACATCTACACCGCGCCTGCGCTGCGCCATGTAGCTTGAGCCCGTCCCTTGACGGGCCCATGCTAAGTTTGTTCCAACGCCCAGTCCCGTTAAAGCCGATCCGCCAACAACCAACGGGGCATAAGGGCCCGTAGCCGCCGAAATGAGGGCGCTGCCCGTTGCTGCTATCGTAGCTGCCGTGAGGCCTTCCTTTACTGGGCCGACCTGCCCGCCGATGAGCGATCCCAAGCCCCGGACATTGTGGGAAATCCAATCCTCATCTTGGGGCTGACCCTCGCCCAGCTTGTCCATCCTATCGAAAAGAGCCTGCTCTCGCTTCTCCATCTCTTCCGCAGAGATGGTAGGAGTCAGAGCCAGAGACCCCATCTCTTGTTCGATCTCAAAGCTCGCCATGCTCGTGGAGAAGCCAGACGCAAACTTATCCCAATAACCCTGCTCTTCGGCAGCCGCCACGCCCGTGCCGGGCTCCATCCTTTGGGCCTGGGGCTTAGTCACATCAATAGATGGCAGCTTCATATTTCTTAATTGATCAAGCTGCTGAAGGCTCAGAGCTGCGGACTCTTCAGGGGCAGGAGCTGGGGCAGGAGCAATGTCCGCCGGCAATACCCCTGCGGCTCTTAGGGCAGAGGAGTCTTGTCCGGCAGGCGCACTACGCTTATTGGCTCTTTCAGCCGTTTCGGAACGCTCCTGCGAAGGAGTAGGAGCAACCTGCGATAGATCCAACGCCGCGAGGCGGCTAAGGAAGTCCTCAGGTGGGACATCATCTTGCTCTGGGGCAGGGGGCTCCGCAGCAGCGGACAGGGAATCAGCAGCCGTGACGGGCTGCTCCACGCCAAGCTGCGGGGCAGCGGTCTCCGGTGCCAGCTCTTCCATGGCTTGGCGCAAGGCCGTAGCCCGTCGAACCTCCCGGTAGGAACTGTCTGGTCCACCACCTTCAGGAGTCACAACATTACGTGTGCCGCGAGCATAGACAGTATCTTCAGGCATAGCATCAACACTAAACAGCTCGTCTACTCTCGCATTAATGCGCTGCGCCAGGGCTGGATTAGTCAACGTCAGCTCTACGTACCGCTGAATAATAGGATCGTTTTTTGTGCTATATGCGGGCATTAGACTGCCTATCTAAACAGGTCATTAAACCGTGGTCTCTTTTTCATCTGTTCCACAGGTCATTAAACCGTGGCCTCTTTCTCATCTCTTCCACCGCAGCCTCCAGAGCAGCCTGATTGCCACTTTTCACATTATTTTCATACCATTCTTTCAGCTCTGGATCGGTCATATTGCCGAAGGCTGGGCTCGCCTCACCGGGGGCTGTCACAGGTGCCGTCTGTAATGCATTTACAGATGCCGCTCTTGATGTGTCTACAGAGGCTCCGGCAGCCGCTGGGGGTGGAGTCTCACCGGGCGCGGGTGCTGCCTCGACAGGAGCAGGGGAGGAGGTAAAACTTGGCGTCCACGTTTCAATTAAACCTGGGGCAGGTGCCTGATTCGTGGGGGCGTAGACGCCCCAGCCCGGGTTGTCTGCGGAGGCTTGCCTTTGATCTGCTACGAATGCGGCCCGGCGCTCTGCCTGCCGTTGCCTGACCTCTATGAACAAATCTTGTATCAGCTTGAACTTCGCATCGCTCTGACCCCCCGGTATCGTATAATCCTTTATATAAGCCTCAAGCCTATCTTTATCGGGGCTATCTTCATAGTAGCGCATTTCCGCCATCCACTGGGGTAAATGCGTCTCTATTCTCCGCTGGTCCCGCTCTAATTTCAGTACTCCGGCTGGTGTCCTGTCCTTCTCGTAATACTGGGCCAGTGCTTCCTTTGACTTGGTTACCGCATCGCTCGTTCTCTTCGCGAAGGCTAAATACTTATCCATCTCCTCCTGATTTACGACGCCATCTTTTGTCCTAATATCAAAGCCAAGGCCAAATGCCGTCTGAGCAATGCTTCTAAATGCATCTCTATCCTTTACAATCGCTTCTTGATTTTTTGCTTCCCACCAGTTCTTTGTCCCGGGTATCGACACTTCCGTTTTTTGCAGTTCAAGTTCTCGCTGTCTCTGCTTGTACTGCTGCATGGCTTCCACGCTACTAAAGCCGCCTGTTGCCATTTCCGTCTCTACCGCACGAGCCGTGGTGGCATCATGGGACTGATACTCGCCAATGGCTCCCAGCGCAGCATCGCGATCCATGCCTTCAATGTTTACGCCGAGGCTGGCGGCCCTCTCCTGCAATCGCCGCATCTCATCTTCGAGCTTATTCTTGCGATCCTCCGCTCGGCGGCGAGTATCCACAAAGGTCTGCGCTGCGGGCTGAAGGTCTAATGTCTGTGCTACTCCACGTAAAAAACTCATAGTTAATTAAGCCTTTCAAAGCCTACCGCGTCGCCGCGTACACAGTTGCCGCCGTACTGGCAACTTGACCAAATATCTGCCCTGCTGCCTGCCAGCCCGACATAGACTCCGTTACCTGCTGCGAGTGACCATTTATGAAATTGATTATAGCCGCCGACTCTTCATCGCTGGCGTCCCACTCATATAGCCCGAGAATAGGTGTCCCTCTGTATGCGGTATCCTGTCTGGGGTCTGCACTCCACGTCTTATGCCTTTGTGCCGCTTCAAATGCCTGTTTTCTACTTATGGGATACCCAACGTCTCGCTCATAATTTTTCTGGATGACACTTGCAAGCTCGTCTGTCGATAGCCTATCAAGGTCATCCCATGAAACACCGCCATCTTCACGGCTATACGTGTCTTTAAATTTCCACCTCTCATCTGCGCCAGCAGATGTCTTATGAGCCCTTCGCATCAACAGCTCCCACCCTGCATCTTGCCGCTTCTGCACCTTTTCCAAGTCTTCCTGTGCCGCCTTCCACGCCCGATAGCCCTGCGTAAATTTCGTCTTCCCCTCATCGTCTTCTCCATACCCCACGATTTGCATCCACGCCTGCCGATTCGATGTCTCGAACTGGCGGTTGAACTGATCATTGGCTTCGATGAATTGCCGCTCATCCAGGCCATACCTGCGAGCTGACTCGCGAGCATCCTGCGTCCACGCTGCCTCTACCTTCACAGGGTTCGACCCCTGGAGCAGGTCAAGTGCCCTGTAAATGCCGCCGGGCAACTCTTCGCCTTGCAGGGTCTCATACGTGTCGGCCAGCGCCTGGGCATATGATATTTTTTCTTCATCTGACCAACTGCGGATCTCGTCTAAGCTGACTGCAAAGCCCAGATCTTCGGCTGTGATCGTGCCACTGAACTGCCACTGGCCGGTATGCTTGGCCTCCAGATCCTGTCGCGCCAGGGCAAAATTGGACCGATCCAGATTGAACTGGTTGGCCGTCTGCTGCACCAAAAGCCCATGCTGCTCATCGTATTGCGTTTGCATCTCGGCAAACTCGTCCAACTCCAATTGGTGCATCTTGGCAAACTTGGACATGTCATTAGCTCTCTCCAGCGACTGCGATGAGATGAGCTGGGCCAACTGGCGGCCTTGTAGGGTGGGGGTAGCTTCAATGGTCAAGGCCTTCCCCTCAAACGCTGTGATCACTTCATTCCGCGTTGGCTGTCGCCCAAAGGCAGAATTGAACGCCTGCCTAAAAGCATCCCCATCTTTTTGCATCTGGTCCGAAATGCCCTGATACGTATTATCATGTGTTATCGTCACCCCCAGCTCTTCGGCGGTGATCTCGCCACTGACGCCAAACTGCCCGGTGATCCCGGCAATGTCCAAGTTGGTCTGGGACACCCACTGCGTGATCTGCGCTTCCAACTGCTTGTCGGCGCGGGATATGTCAGCGTTGATGCGGGCTACGTCAGCTTCGTTAAGGTCCTCTCTCAGGGTAAGATTCTCATCGAACTGGCGAGCCGCCTCGGTCTTCATCTCTCCCAAGGTCCCAAAAAGGTTGGCTCGCTCCATCTGCTCCCGGTTGGCCTCAGTTCGTGCCGTCAGCGTCTGTATGCGAATCGGAGACGTAACCGTTCTGCTTTGGCCTTTTAATAGTTCGTACACATCGTAGTCGTCCAGCTCTTCCCCTGCCAGCTCGCGATATGTCTCTCTCAGGCGCGTAGCTTCATACGAATCGACTATGTCCGACCACGTATTCAACTGCGAGGTGTATGTAGTGTCTATGCCCAGATCCTCAGCAGTGACCGACCCCGACTCGCCAATCTCCCAATAGCCTTTCTCGCGAACCATCTCCATGTTCTGCCGATACGACTCCGCCTGCTCATTCAGGGCCTGAACACGCTTGGCTATCTCCTGATCGAACTGTTGCCTGTTTGCTTCAAGTGTGGCCTTTTTATCGTCCCCCTCGCCCAAGAAGCCCGTCAATTGCGCCTCTCTAATCACCTCATCTAACGACACTCGCCGGGCTTCAAGCGTATCCTTCTTGTCGTATTTGCCCGTCATCGCTGCCTCTTGCAGCTTTTTGGCCAGCGTATCGCCTTCCTCGCCATACTTGCCCGTGTAATCCGCTTCTTGGGCTAACTTGGCCAATGTATCTTCGGTGCCGTATTCGCCAGTGAACCCGGCTTCCTGAGCCAGCTTCGCGAGGGTAGTGGCCTTGAGTGTCCCATCCTCATTTAGCAGCTCGCCCGTCGCTTCCGCTTCTCTAAGTCTATCTGTGAACGCCTGCGTGGTTTCCGCCAGGGTAATTCGTCTCTCCTCAACCGCAACCTGCCGCCCCTCAATCGTAGTGTCGTCGCCATATTCACCCGTAAAACCGGCCCGCTGCGCCATCTTGGCCAAGGTTTCTATGGGATCGCCCATGGGGATCGTTTCGCCACGAAGGATGGCCTGCTGCTCATCTACCGTCAGGTCTCTGCCCAGGAATTTCTTAGCATTGGCGGACATAGCGTCTGCCGCATCCCAGAAATAATCCAAGTTTACCGAGCCATCGTCCCTGTAGAGTTGATCCTCATCCATCCCCAGCATCTCCATCGACACTTCGCCCTGCTTAAATGTCCCCGTAAGCTGGGCAAACGTCTCGCGCTGGCGAGCATATTCCTTTTCCTGCTCGAACCCGAGCTGGGCATCTTGGATGCGTATATTGGCATCTTGGAGCTTCTTCTGAAGCGTTTCTACTGTGAGGTTGGTCTCCGGGTCTACGAATTTTCCGCTCTGGCCTGCGCGAGCGATGGCCGCCTCCAGGCCTTGCCGCGTGTCTTCCCATTGTATCTGCTTGGCTTGGTAGGTGGCAGCCAGAGATGAGAGGAATCTTCCATCGTCATCCTTGCCATCAACAGAGCCCGTCAGCTCCAGATAGCGCGAGCGCTCCTCCATATCCAGTCGATCTTTTTCCAGCGTATCCATCGCCTGACCTGTGACCGGGTCTCTATAGGTTCCAGACTGCTGGGCTCTGGTGATGGCCTCGTCCAGATCCTGGCGCTCCTCTTGCAGGAGGAGGGCCGCCCGGTCAATCCGGCGCTGGTGGAGCGCTTCAGCCTCCGCCGCTGCCAGCCTGCGCCCCTCCATTGTGGGCATCCCCGTCACTGCAACGGATTGGCCAAGCATGATTCTGGCAATGTCATTGTCGGACAGGTCTAAACCGGCTACTTCGGCTACGCCTCTAAGGTCTTCTGACAATTGCTGGCGTATTTCGTGATCGTAGCCAATGAACCTGCCTTCCTCATTGTATTGGCGGAATGACTCCACATCTATCCCCAGCAACTCGGCATCAATGCTGCCAGCACCATACTTGCCCGTCACGTCGGTAGCGTATTCGATCTGTCGGCGCATCGTGGAAATGTCAAACTGCCTCGCCCGCTCATCCCGCTCGGCATCCGACAGGGTCAGGTCCTGCGCCAGCGTAGCGGTGAACTGGTCACGTTGGTCTGCCAACCGCTGACGATCCAGCGTGGGAGCGCCAGAAACATCCACCTGCTCACCACGCAGCATCTTGTTGACCATGTCACTCGTCAGGTGAACGCCCTGAGCCTCTGCGGCTGCTGATATGGGATCAAGGGCAGCGAAATAGGCGTCATAGTCCACATTCCCATTGTTGTCGTATATTGCCGCCAGTTGCTCTGGCGTAACGCCAAAGTCGCGAGCCGTCATTGGGCCACTCACACGCCCAGTGGCAGTGGTCAGAAACTGCTGTTGCTGCTGGCGCTGGGAGGCATCGAACTGGCGGGCCCTCTCTGCCCGCTCATCCACCGTCTGGGCTTCGGCTATGAGGGCCGCTCGCTCCACTTCTGTCTGCTGCCTGCCGACAGCCCCTTCCCGCGCCAATGCTGCACGTTCTGTTTCTGTCTGCGCCCGTCCTGCCAGCGTCTCACCGGCTCTGGCTGCCCGTTCCTGCTCCGCTGCTGCACGACCACCCAGCGTCTGCGTCCCTGCGGTGGCGATGGAGCCGCCACCCATGATGGTATTGAACTCGCCCGGCGTTAGCTCGCGACCCGTCTGTGCGATGAAGGCATCACCAACACGACGCTCCCACGTAGCCCGCTCCTCTGGCGTGGCCCGACCCATCTGGTCTCTGACAAGGAAGTTGTTCACGTCATTGGGATTAAGCCCCAGAGAGCGCATGTCTGCCGCGCCACCGCCATACAGACCCGTTAATTCGGCTGCTTGAAAGCGTTCCCCCACACGAGCGCTGCGCTCCTGCTCCGTCTGGGCCCGCTCCTGCAACCCAAGCTGCTCGGCCTGCAAGCCCATCTGCATACCTTCACGGGCCAGGGGCATGACGACGTTCTCCGCCACCTTGCGACTGTAGTCTTCGATGTTATCGCCTATAGCCCTGCCATAGTCACCGCTGAGATACAGCCCCTTAGCCAGCGCTTCCTTTTTAGTGGCCTTGCCGAGTTCCTCAAATTGCTGCTGATAGGGCCGAGCATACTGGTCATAGGCTCGCTGCACATAGTCTTGAGTCTCGTCCCCCAAGCCCAGGTCGCCTATGCGGCGTCTCTTTTTATTTTTGTTGTCACCCAGAGCCATTACTGTATCCTCATTCCCTTTGGTACATACAAGAAATGCATCGATTCTATGCGTTGTGGTTTGGTTGAATCGCCTTCTTCCAGCCTGAATCGGAAGTATCGGCTATTGCCCGTCAGCTTAAAGCGAGCCTGAGCGATGCCACCAGCAGCGAGTGTGCTGCTATCCAGCGTGAAGTCGTAATCCAGAGCGCCCGAATCCGTGCCCAGGTCCAGCACGGCATTGGTAGAAAGACGTTCCTCTGCACCGTCCACCTTCACTGAAAAGGTGTGCTTGGCTACGACGTGAATGTCGAGCCATGCCTCTCGGATAGACTTCTGGCCCTCATAGCCCATATCCAAAAAACCTGTCTGACAGATCGATCTTACCGCCGTTGTGTTGTCGGTATAGCTCGTAGCATTGCGGTCAGAGCCCCATGCTTTAGCAATCTTAGAGTCATAACCGCCCAGCATAGTAAAATGCTGGCCATTGCTCTTGATATAATTGACGCCGACGTTAAAACGCTGGTTGTTGCCTTCAGACTCAAAGATTGACCAAGCATTCTCTACGCCCGTAAAGGATGCGATCTCCGTATTGTATACCAGCGCTATGTCGTGGAAGGCCGAGCCTGTAGATGAAACCAGAAAGACAATCTCATTCCACGGCTCACCTCTCTCGAAGGCGTAGATATACTTCAGCCGCTCCTTATTCAGAGTATTCCACAATCCTTCAAGGGGGCGGCTCACATACCGCGCAGGCCTGCTGGGGTCATCGATTACATGAATACCCTGCCTGCTGGCGAAATACGTACGGCCACGAGAGGTCACAATGCCCGTGCGCGACACGGCACCAATAGAGCCATCCACCAATTGGCTGGTAAAAAACGAGGTCAGGGCTCCAGCTCCACCATAGTCGAAGTTGATGCGCCAGACAGAGTTCTCGTAAAAGGCCAGGAGCGTTTCTGAGGAATGAAGCGATAGCCCCACGCCCGCTGAATCCCTCGTGCAATCGAAGATGTTGTCTGCGGGCCACGTAGCCGGGTCACCGGTGTCCGAATAACGTATTGCCGTAGGCCGATCCGACGTGTTAATAGCGAATACATGCGTCTTGAAGGATTCAACGTCGCCCGCCTTCGTCAGCGCAAGGGCGGATACGTTTCCGGTTCCGTTCCACTTCCATGGGTTCCCAGCCCCATCGGTCCCGATAATGTTTCCATTCGTCCCATCATGGAACGTGCAAAACTTCTGCACGTAGTTTTGGCCGCTATTAATCGTCACGCTGCCTGTGATGTCCGTCCATGTAGGGGTGGTGGCTTCGGACATGCGCTTCACCTTGGTGCCCGATACCGCCAGCAGGTAGGGGGTGCCAAAGTCCATATATCCCAGGCCCTGTACCGGGTTGGTGCTATCAATGGCATTGCTGGTGTAATGCTCCCAGCCCTGGCGCTTCAACAGGCCGCCCAAGCCATCGATGTGATAGTTGCGAAGCAGTGACAACGACCCCTTGCTGAAGGAGTCTTCCGTCTCCGCATCCGCATTATTCTCCCCGAGGAAGCCTTTCCCGGTGGGGAATCGGTATCTACTGCGTTGCTTGGGCATTAATGAAGGTCCACCCACGATCCATTGGCGCGGATCTGGGCCTTGTGGGTAGTTGAGTTGTAAATGACCATACCATTTGTTGGGCTGGACAGGGCGTTGCGCTCTGTGGTTGTCAGGGTGGGAAGGACCCCGCCCCAGACCATCTTGCTCCAGCCTTCTTCGGTCCTGAAGACCACCTCCGACTCGTCCGTCTTGACCAGTGACTGGCTCTCCTTGTAGGTACCACCCAGCGAGGCACGTTGCGTATCACTACTCAGATTGTTGGTGATAGTGACCGCTGCGAGCGTCATGTCAGTGGTGGAGGCCATACGATCAGTATTCCATGTATTGCGTGAATTCGGGCAACAGCACCTCGTCCGTCGAGGCCACCGACACATCGAATCCGCGCAGCCGCTGGATATTGGTCTCGAACACGCTCTGGTAATTCTTCCAGTCTGGATCGTCTTCCTGCTGCAAGCCCACCATCAACGCCGCTTCGACATACGCATTGGCTGCCCGGTAGGGTATCAACAGGGTCGTAGACGAAATCGGAGCATCCACCCCCGTGGCCTCTACCGTCGTCAGATCTGAGGTGAAGCCGTAGAAGTAAAGGGTGGGGGTTTCGGCTACGAAGCCTGCCGAGGGCTTCTGGGCGATCCAGATCTTACGCCCGAAATCGGCAAAGTAGGCGGGGCTGCCGGTGCTGCCGGATGCGTCTCGCCAATTCGGGCCCAGGTAGTTGTCGATATTCTCAGCACGGCGGGCGTAGCTCAGATAGCTGCCGCTACCCCCGTAGCGGAACGTGTTGGCGTCAAACTTCTCCAGTCCAGAAGGCCAGTCATAGGCATAAGTGTCGGCCACCATGGTGATGGTGAAGTCTTTATAGAGCCACGACCAGCTATCTTCGGCCTCGACGGCCTCAATGCCCGCCTTGGCCCAGCGCGTCACGTCCGCCTCTTCTTCTTCGCGATCCAAGTCCTTATGGGATCGGGCCGCTATACGGGTCTTATACTCACCCCACGTCAGTGCCATGATCTATTTCTTAGGCCTGGGAGCCTTCTGCTTGAGGAGGGCCACCTGCTCTTCGAGCGCTTCGATGCGATCTACGAGAGAGACCAAGCGGCCTTTGAGGTAGCCTTCGATATTGTCGAGATCCTGGGTAGCTATGAGGTCTTTGGCGATCCTGAACAGCCCCTGCCGCCGATGCCTCTCACACAGCTCTATGGCTGCCTCCTCGGTCTGAAGCTCCTCAACGCGGCGATTATTATACCGCTCCTGAGGCAGGAACTGCATGTAGCCATGCCCCCGGACTTTCACATTCAGTGGTCCTTCGGAATGGCCCGGTGTGTCTTTATCTGAGATGTATTCAACAAAGATGGAAGCCATGGGCTCTCCTTTTATGTAAAAGGGGAAAGCGGGGAGGGGCGCTGTGGCCCCTCCCGCGCTGCCGTATTACTACGCAACCGACCAGTTCATCAACTCAGCGGACGACTGATTCAGCGTCACATTGTTGTTGATGTGCTGGAAGTCGGCACGGGCACATCCGAAGATCTGCTTGATGCCGACGCCGTAGCGATCCTCGTAAGCATCTTCCTTCCTGCGTACAAGCCGGGGCTCGGAAGCATTGCCGCAGATGATGGCATCTGCGCCCAGGACGATGTTACGGCGGGTGCTGGCCGCATTATCGCCAGACCCAGGAACGCGAACCCGGTTGTATTCGTGGACAGCGATGCCCTCGAAGATGACCTCGGCACGGCTGAACAACGGATTCTCAGAGCCCGCCGCAGTGCGCGAGAAGGCATTCTGATACGTGTTCTTGATGTCGGAGTCATTCATCAGGTCGCTGATGGAATAGACATGAGCCAGGAGGACATACATCTCTTTGCCATCAACCTTGAGCGGGTTGATGTTGTTGATACGCATCGACTCGTAGACCTTACGCAGGTCCGCTGCCGACAGCAGATCATCGTTGGAGATGTCGCCCTGCTCCGTCGCGTTGTTGCTCCAGATCACCCGGGGGTGAGCCGTAGCCGAAGCGAAGCCGGACTTGATGACGTGGGCTGCATTGCCCTCGTAGTGAGCGTCGAGGATCGACTCTTCATACTGGCCGGCGAGCCAGTCACGCAAAGCCGAAGCCGCTTCCTGCTCCATCTTGAACGGCGTACGCAGGTCCTGAAGCTCAGGAGTAGCAAAGCCAACGGCATGTTTCATGAGTTCTACGACGACCTCCATGTCGTAGAGATTCATGTTCTCTTCCTGATCGATCATCGAAGAGATGCCGAAGGTGTACTGGTTCAGCACGTTGGCCCCGGTGCCGGAACCATCACGATCCGACAGGCCTACGTTGGTCGTGAGCTGCTTGCGGAGAGCGAGGCGGATGCGCTGGCCGCGCTCTTTGCCGAACTCATCCTTCACGACGATGGGGCTGTCCGACTTGCGCTCGAACGTATCTTCGCCGCCATCTTCCTTCTTCATCAGGCCGCGCTGATTGAACCACAGCTCGTCCTGGGTTTCGATATGTAGCTTCTGCGAGAAAAGAATATTGACCAGAGGATCGGCCAAACTGGTCGCAGAGCCAGTGCCTGTAGTAAAGACATTAGCTGCCATTGTGAGTCACCTACACAGGTTAAAAGCTCTCAGCCCTGATCATAGAGCGATTTGAGCATTTGGTTGCGCTCATCGGCGTTCATATTGCCGACAGCCCGATGCATCTCCGGCTCGGAGAGGCCTCGAAGCCATTCGATCTTATCGCCAATAGGAGCGTTCTGTCCCGGCCTTGAGGCCGCACGATTGGTAGGAGACAATGCCTGCTGGCCCGCCTGACGGCCTGTAAGGCCTTCCTTTCGGGCTTCGTTGGTCTGGGAGGCTATGAGCTGCGTCCGCAGCGAGGGGACCTGCCAGATCGACTCCTCCACGGCATTCTCGTTGAAACGAAATGCCCCGGAAGCGTCTTCCGATCCATACTCAGGACCCCACTTCTGCCCGACGCGGCGTATAACCTCATCCGTTTCCGCCGTCGAGATACTGTCTCCGAACTTATTCGCAACGTAGTCGCGTACCATGCGTAGGTTATCCTGCACAATGCGATCTTTTTGCGATTGATTCGCTATCTCCTGCTGGGTCTCGCTCTTCAGGCTCGTTGCCGTCTGCTGCACTTCCGATTTGATAGCATCCCCATATTCCTTGAGCAGCCCGGCCATGGCCTGCTTATACCCCTTCTCGTCTTCAATAGGATCAGGCATAGCCTCAATCCTACTCTCGACATCGAAGTCGGTGGCCACATTTTGCGCTACTTGCTGCGCGGCCTGCTGGTTATTGGGACCTACCTGATCAATGACCTTACTGAGTAATTCATTGACCTCCTTACGTTGTGCAGCTATCTCCTGATCCCGTTGGGTCTGGGCTTTCTGCCAGTCCCTCCGGTTGCGATGGTCAGCGATAGCGTCTTGGAGATTTATTTCCTCTCCATCAATCTGAACCTTGTCCGGCAGTTGTTGGTCCTGGGCAGAGTCCTCCGTAGGTTGCTCCGCAGACGCATCATACTGAACAGCTTCAGACATCATTACCCCCTGTAGACTTTGTCCCTCTCTCGCTGAACGAGAGTGCCCCGGTGGGGCTCTAATTCAGCAGGTCAGGACTGTAGTCTGGCTGTGGAGATGATGCCGCAACTCCTGTGTTTTTGGGTGCAAACTCGTTATACAGGTTGTCCTTGTCCGCATCACGCGCAATGTATTCTGCCATATCGCGCTCGAAATGATGGGGCTCAACGATCCGGCCAAACCAATCCCGCTCGCCGCAGTGGGGGCAAGGATAGTGAGGCAGGCATCGCCCAACCTTATGTGCTTCGCTGGCCCAGCCCGACAACCCGCACTTCCAACAGGTGCGGATCGTGGCCCATGGGCCGATAATAGCTACTTCTGTGTCATGATATTTGATACGCGCATAGCCCGCAGGGATCTTGCCTTTCCAGCCGCGCCCCCAGTTGAGGGCGATCTCCCAGCCGTTGGCCTTCGTCTCTACGAGGCCACGATCCACGGTCTTCTGCGCCTCATCGCCCACGAGCGTGGGGTCGAGGTAGATGTCATACGGCAGAGACTGCACCACCGCCTGCAAAGCGACCTTATAGGTCTGATCTGCTTCCGGCAGCTCTTCCTCGTAGAGGTCTTCGAGGACGTTATCTACCGCTAATACCTGATCCGAATACTTATTCACGACGCCATCCTTGTGATTGGCGGCCCATGTGCTATCTGTGGTGGCATGGGCCTCATTGCCTTTTTTTTACACGGGCATCCCCTCTGGTGTCGGCGGTGGCATCCCGTTGGGTGACGACGGGGCCGCTTGCTCTGGTTGCTGCTGCGCCATCTGCGCCTGCATCTGCAATTGTTGCATCACGTTCTGTATCAACTGCTGGGGCTCAACGCCCATACCTTTGGCCATCTCCTCGAACTGGGCCATGAGCTGGCCACCCGCATCGGAGCGCTCCATCGATTCGATGAGCATCTCCTTATTGGGGGCATCCATAAGCTCCAGTGCCCAGGCAGCGGACGTAGGACCAACGGCCTGTAGGATCATCTGGGCGAAGTCCATGCGCTCCTGGCGGCTGCGGTCCCGCTCCGAGTCCAGCTCCAGCCGCACACGACGCATGTCGAAGAGGGGGGCCGTCTCGTCATTGAGGACCATCACGTCGGCTTCTTCACCCGACATCGGCTCGACCAATGCCAGGGGCTGCCCTGTCGTAGGATCGACCATCGGAACGCCCGTAGCCTGATCTACGGCAGGCTGCAAGCCATACTCGGCAGCCACCTCAGCCATCGAATTCCCTACAAACAGCGTCTTATCCTTCTTGTCTTTCTTGTCCACGATCTCCACGATGCGGCTGCCCCGCATAAACTGGAGGATGTTCTTCATCCTGAGGACCGTAGCCCGCTTAAGCCCCGACTCCAGATGCCGCCGAGGCATCGTCGTGAGGAGGTCTGTAGCGGACTGTAGCGACTGAATGCCTATGCCGGACGTGGCATAGGGCATATTCCCCCTCTGCACGTCGTAGACGCCGCTCACACGGTCTTTGATCGTAGACAGTAGCTGGTAGCCCGACTGGAAGAGATCGGCCCCGGTAGAGCGTCCACCGTCCACCTGCGGCCCCGCAAACCCGGGGTAGGGGCGGAAGATCTGAAGCGGGTAACGGCCAATATTCTTGAGCTTCTCCTCGTCCTCACGAGGCAACGACCCCTTGGGGGCCACCACGTAGTTGGACCCCGCAATCATCATCTGCTCCAGCCAGCGAGCCAGGGTGCGGTTGATCAGGTCCTGCATACCCACCAAGTAGTCGATCTCGCCCTTGCTATGGGAGCGGTCACGTATCCGCACGTAGCTGAAAAAGGCGAAAGGATACTCGCCATGGCCGCCATTAGACCTGTCGTAGATGCTTAATTCGCGACTGACACGCTCCTCATTAACGACTATCGTCTCCCATAGCTCCGACACGCGAGCCTTGACCTTGGTCAGCTCTGCCTGCCGCTCCGGCGGCAGCAGCTCGAAGTCATCATCCGTCACATTGCGGAAGCCGCCTTCGCCATCTGGGATGGTCGCGATCTCGCCATCGGGCAGGGTATATCGGGTCTCATTGCGGTAGATCTTCTCGTACATGGTCTTCACATAGGCCATCTCTTCCGGCACGTTGACGGCCTTGCCCATGTCGGTCTGGTTGTTGCCCCGACCCTGCCCATATTCCTTGAAGCGGCTGATGTCGTTCTTCTCAAAGAAGAAGTCTGGGTAGTCCGACTCCACCTCCTTGAGGCCATACAGCTCCTTGATCAGGTCCACCTTCTTGGGCTCGAAGTGGATGATCCAGTCCGCATCGTCACGCTGCCAGTTGCGGGCCGCTGCATCCCACACCACAAATCGGGGGTCGATCCAGCGAGCCTCGGGGAAGCCCATCCCGTCCTCGGCGTCCTGATTCCAGCCCTCGAAGAGGATGCCTTCGCCCGTGAAGAAGAAATCCTGCACCACATCTTCCAGATCGTTGTGGAAGTTCTCCTCGCTATCACGGGTATACTGGAGCAGGTCCACCATCATCTGGGCGTAGTCGTGGTCCTCACCAAAGCGGCCCACCGGGTTGATGACAGGGGCCGCCTCCAACACACGGTTGACCATCTGGTCCATGTCGCGCCGGATCACATTGGCCACGATAGGCATGATCCGAAAACGCTCGTCCTCACCAATGTTCTGATACTGGCGGCTCGCGTAGTACGACCACGCACGACGCGCCTCGGTAGCCCATTCAGCAGCTTCCTTGACGCCCTCGCGCAGGCGATCATTGCACTTTACCGCGTGATCGTCCTTCTTCGCGGCACTGCCCGATGTATCGTATTCCGCCATTTAGTAGCTACTCTTGAGCTTCACCTTCGGCTTAGTCTTCGAGGGACTGGCCAGCTTGACCTTAGGCTTGGCAGCCTTGGCCTTGGGCTTGGCCCGATAGGCGCTCTGGGTCTTCTTGGGAATTCTTCCGGGCATTTTATGTATCTCCTATCCGGGTTGCCCCGTGCCCCCACCAGTGCGGCATCACCGGGGGGGGCACAAAAAAAGGCTACGGTTGAGGCGATGCCGTAGCCTGTTCACAAGGAGTAAACCTGTAGAGCGGGATATCGCCCGCTACCCTATATAATCAGGTGGTGCGTTTTTTTGTCAAGGTCATTTTTTTACTGGTAAGAATAACTATTGGAATGACTCGTTATACGATTTCTCATTACGAGACCCCAAATCCTCCTTGCCCCCCTCTACGATACCAAGCAGCCACTCCATGTCACCCATCGTCAGCAATATCGTAGCGTAGCTACTTTCTCGGTGGGCATCATACTTATCACGCAGCCGCTGATACCTGAGATCACCATCGGTCATTAGAACGAAGAGGGACTGGCAAAGAGGGATTGGTCCAGCAGTTTCCGCTCTGCGTCCGAGAACCCGGGGTTGAGCCCGGCCTGCCACATACGCACCGCATCTTCTGCATTCAACTCGGCCTTCGCCTGCTCCAGATCTTCATCCGCCAGGATCTCGTCATAGCCATCTCCCATCTGCACGTCCCTGACCATATAGCTCCAGTCCCACACCTGCATAGCACTACATACCAACCCCACTGCCCGCACGGGGTGGGCGAGATGGCTGTTCTGGAAGAGCTTGCAATGCTCATTCACATGCAGCTCGTTCCTCCCCAGCAGCGTCTCCACCAGTTGCCGCCCATACTCCTCGTCATCGCCCATAGGCACCTCGTCCATAATCGCCATGCGGTAGTCGATAGACTGGAAGGTGGGGAACCACTGCTGATATTGCTCGGGATCGACCTGATCATCATACAGGCATAACCCCTCCGTTGCCCGCAAAAAGGCAGTGAAAGGGGGATGATGAGGGAGCGTAATGCCCATTTCGACCTTATAGAGATCTTTCAGAGCCACTGCTGCTATACGCAGGTCATGCAGGGTAGGGTTAGACGCTTTCGTGGCCTCTACCACACCATCCGGCCCCTCAATGTCGGTATAGAAGAGATCCCGGTACTTATCGACGGTATCCTTGTCCCAATCGTCAGGGGATAGGGCCTGCGCCTCGTCCAACAGGATCTTGGGGCGAGGCTTCTGCCGGGGATCGTCATCGAAGACTTCGCCCACCACACAAGCATAACCCGGCTCCAGCCCCTTCGGCGGCACCATGCCGATCCACACCCGCGTATACAGCACGGCACCATCGCCCTCATCGATCTCGACAAGGCCCGGGTCCTTCCTCTTCCGCACCGTCACATTAGGGTTCATCTTGCCCCTCCATCCAAAAGTCGTAGATAGCAGCAGGGTTCTCGTCAGCGCTCAACTGCATCCGTGAAACAATACCGCTGGGCCGAAGTATGTCCACAAAGGGAATACGCCGCTTGCCTTCGCTGCCCACGTCGTGAATCTCATTGCGATACACCCAGTGCAGGGTCCCATCACGCTGCTCCAAAATTATCTTAGATGCCATCGCCCATCACGTCATACACGATAATGGGGGTCCCCTCGCCCGCCCACAGGCAGGCGATGTTGAACTCGAAGAACTCACACGCATCCTCGTAGCTCATCTCGTCCCGCGCCATCAGGACATCCAGTATCTTGGAGGCGCTATAGACCAACACATTGCCCTTGGTATACTGACCCCCCACCCCTATCAATGCATCTTCCAACCCATCGAAGCGCACCGCCTCAGGATGAAGAAGGTCCTCGTCGGAGGCACCACTAATACCCTGCTTGCTCTGCTCGCAAATCTCTTTGTCTATAGCCTCCACTACCCATGGCGGAAACGCAAAATTAAACATATTGCTATCAACCTCCTGCCATTGCTTTGATACGCCGGATATGACGCGAGGGGGCCCAGTTCTTCAACTGCCCCGCGCCCTGCATGTCTTCGAGCAAGCGCCCCATCAAACTCAACACATCCACCTGATCGTCATTGCGGCCCGCGTCAAACCGCAACATTTCCATACGCAGCTCCTCCAACCAAGGCGCTCCGCGCATGAAGTAGACCTTGCCCGAACTCATACGCGCCTGAATAGCACGGGCCCGGGACCGCTTATCGAAGCGACTGGCAAAGGGGGTACGTACGCAGTAGGAACGGCGCTCCCGCTGCCTTGTCGAGATATACGGGTCCAAGCTGGCCCGGATCTGTCCCGCCTCCTCCGCCCACTGCAATGGCTTCCACTTGTCCACCAGATCCAAGAAAGCCTCCACCCACACGTCACTCGTCGTCTGCCCACGCCACCAGTCCAGCACATACATGTTGTCCGCCTCATCCACACCACAAACACCATGCACTGTATAATCCCCCTCGCCGTCCTTGGTCGCATAATCACTCGCACCGTAGATCCGCAGCCCCTCCGGCACCTCCTTGACCGTAGCAAACCAATCCTTGAGAAAGAATCCCCCCTCCTCAGCCTGGGGCTCCTGCTGATACAAAGCGCTCCAGTCCCGAGAGCCAATCACCGACTTGATCTGAAGAAGCCGCTCCTCAGGATACCACTCCGGCCATAGCGCTTCTCCTTTCTCACGCCCCAAAGGGTCCTCACCACGAGCCAAAGCCGGAAGCTCCACAATGTCCCACTGGTCCCCACCTTCCTCCGCCTCCATCAGCAACCGCCCAGCCAAGTCGTCGTCATGCCAGCGCGTCTGGATCAGCACAATACTGCCGCCGGGCATCAGGCGCGTATACAGCACAGACCGATACCAGTCCCAGATACGAGCCCGCGTAGTCTCGCTATCCGCCTCCTGACGATCCTTAATCGGATCATCGACAATGATCAGGTTAGCCCCACGGCCCGTAATAGCCGTTCCTACGCCCGCAGCGATATACTGGCCCCCAGACTTAAGGTGCCAGCGGTTCGCCGCCTGAGAGTCCTCTGAGAGCCCCACGCCGGGGAAGATCTGGCTGTAGGTAGGATGAGCCACCAGATTCCTCACCTCACGGCCAAAGTCACTGGCCAGCTCAGAGTTGTAAGACGCAGAGATAACCTGGGCATTCGAGTGACGACCCAGATACCAAGCAGGGAAGCGGCGAGTGGCCAGTTCGCTCTTGGTATGACGCGGAGGGCAGAAGATCATCTGACGATCTACCTCACCCGACTCCACACGCTCCAGGCACGAGGCTATCATCTCGTGATGACGGCCCACCTCGAAGTCCGGCTTGGTCAACGTCACAAACGGCAACAGGGAGTCCCGGGCCTGACGCCGCTCCAGAAGCACCTCCGCCGCCGCCTGAGCCTCAAGCATGAGAAGGAACCATCCCAGGCCACAGGGATACCATGCCGGTATTCCTCCGGGCGCTCTCCCGCCGCTCACGCAGCCAAAGCAGCCCGGGATGGGAAAAACGGAAAAAGCGATGGGCGATTTCCAGGGGTGGGTCCTCCATTATCTCCACCACCCCCGCGAATGCGGCGGAAATCCGGGTATCCCCCCGGGTCGGTATCGGGGGCCGGGAAGCGCCTGACCGAGCCGTGGAACACTCAAAGCGATGTTCCACGCACTTCGGCACAATGCCCATGATGGCCATCATATCACTGGCTATACTCACTATAAATGGCATTATCGATAGTATAATTCAGGCCTCATCAATAGCATCGAATGTGCCGTGTATGATGGACTCCAGATCGGCATCGCTCATGGTCGTCACGTCACCCTCTTGCTCCTCCAGACTCATGTCCACAGCCTTGCGCTGAGGGTAGAGATACTTGGCCAACTCCTTGAGCGCAGAGAGCTTGACCTGCACGTCCTCCGTCTCTGCGGCGATCTTAGCCAGTCCCTCCAGCGGATCGATGCTGCGGCCCAGTTGCTTCTCAATCTCTCTCACACGCTGCTGGGCGCTGACCTTGGTGGACTTGTTGCGGGTGCCGGGCTTACGACCCGGGCCGCCCTTGAGCAGCTTACCCGTCTCTGGGTCTCTGTGCTGCTCGTAGGCCTTGTCGTAGTCCGCGCCTGTCAGGCGTGGTGCTGGTGCTGCCATACCTACCTCGCTTGGTCAATTAGGGATTTAAGGGCCTGCCTATCCTGCCCGCTTACGCTGCCAGTCGGCTGTCGGTAGTGGTGCGGGCTTACCGCTTGGGGTATACCTGCGGACGGGTAGCCAGTCGGGGTTGAGGGGCCTGCTGTCGCCTGACAGTCGGAACAGGCACCTGCCCTCTGTGTCGGTGTAGGCTGTTGCCTCCTCGCCCATCCAGCGGGCTGTGGCTGCTGCTATCGACAGGCAGATGGGCAGGTGATTGCTGAGGGTCTGATCCATGGGTCTGCTGAGTGCTGGCATGGGCTTGTCCTCCTATGCGGCTTTGAGTAGCGCTTTGCCGTGGGCTTCTACGAGGCTATCCAGCATCATATCGATGAGCCTGCCGCTGGGTAGGCTATGAGCCTTGATCCACTTCCCTATCTCATCATGCTTGGGTGCTATGCTGGCCAGCTTGGCTGGGTCGATCTGGGGCCTGCTCTGGGCTGCGTAGTTCAACAGGGCGTCGAGGGTTGAGTCCTCGTCTTCTGGCGGGTCGTCGTAGTTAGCTGGGCCAGGTACTGGCGTCTCTGGCAGTGCGGCGGCTGGCCGTATCCTTTCGGCTTTGGCCTTGGGTGCGGGCAGCGGATACGTATCCGCCGTGGCTGCGGCCTGCCTGCCTGTCTCGAATGCCGCATACCACAAGGGCAGGTCCCGGTCCTGTAGGTCTTCCGGCACATAGTCCCTGACGCTGGGCGGCAACATAGCCTTGGTCAGGGTGGGTGCAGCGGCTCGTGGGCTCAAGTCAACAACCTCCTGTAGTGAGCAGTATTTACGGGCCTCAATCGGGAACAGAAATTTTATCCATCTACAAAATCGCACCATCTGATCTTAAACCTATTATACGCTGGGTATGCTGCAACCCCTTTGTGGGGTAGGCTGATATTTTTTTTAAAAAACCTCTTGACAAGTCTGACATAGCCTGTTAACTTTCCCCTCGTAGTTGATAACGCAGTTCGCTGATCTTTGACAATCGAATAACACCGGAGAAGACGGGGTGAGAGCCCGGGACCTCCTGAGCCAGCGCAGCAGAATACAGCGGCCACGACCATCGTCAGGAAGAGATGAAAGCCCAGCAGCGCCACGACGCTCCGAACCGCTACGGACGGCCAGAAAAGCTGAAATGCTTCCGGCGACGTGTAGCACCTAACAACCGCACCTTCGAGAGAAGGCGACCACCACCACAGCAAACGGGTCAACTGATAACGTCATCCTGACCGTAGCCTATAGCGGGTCACGCCGATAGGGAACACGGCATCAAAAATGTAGGATGAGGCTGAGGCAGGTAACCGGAGACGATGTCCATTCCGTCTCTGCGGAGGGGCCACGACCTCCCAGCCAAAAGGTCGCAGGCGGATGTTGATCGCCTACCACCACCAAGGAAGTCAGAAGGAGCCACCGGGGTCAGCGCGACCCGGCGGCTTAATGACGCTCTCACCCCGTCCTAAGCCGGGGAGCCTACCACCACCACGCATCACATCGCAGAGGAGCCATAGCCATGGCCGCTCACCACGTAAAGAGCAAGCATCATCACATCGACCCCGCCAATGGCGCTGAGGTCGAGACCTTCGACTGGCATGAGCCGCCGATAGAGGATGAGGACGGCCAGATCGCTTACATCCGGCATCTGGAGAATCAGGGCTGGGCGGAGGCAGAGGGCCACCGCCGCTGGGAAGAGGATCGGGGCGTCGTGCAGTTCGCTGACGCCTATGCTCAGGCACTGGGATACATCGACGCCGAACATCGGCGGGAAAAGGAGACGGCCTGATGGTCACTCGCAAGGAATTCCCCACGCCTCACGTCTCCCGCCCAGAGGGCCACGCCCACCGGGTAGAGACGTGGTGGGATCGCTGGTCTCAGAATTACATCACTCAGCGGCTGGATGCTGAGGGGAGTCAGGTCGGGGACGCCTCATACAGCGGCAACCGGACAGACGCAAAGTGGGATCATGACCTTCACATCTCAGAGATAGCCAAGGAGGCAACCTGATGGCGTTCAAAGTCACTCACTCATGGATCGAAGACGGGAAAGATGGCGTAAAGACCCCGCACGTCGTATACGGGCCCTACTACAAGAAGCACCCCGTCTACCACGGCATTTTCGGCACACCGGACGATGCGAAGCCTGAGCAGATAGCCGCGCTGGACCGGGGCGAGGGGGACCGCTTCCGCCTCTATGACGATGACGGCAATAGGAATTACGAGGGGATCTGGGACGGGCTGGACGGAGATGAGGATGAGGCCTTTGAGCCTCTGAACTGTTACGGCACCCCGAATGCGGGGTGTACTCGACTCGACTACTACGACAAGAAAGAGAGGTGCTGGCGCACGTTATAAATCGCTGAGGGGGCCCCTGCGGGGGCTTAAAGCGCAGGTCCGGTCCCAAGCCCGGGTCACACTCACCACATCATCATCATCATCACAAGGAGCCATCCACCATGGGAGACATCAATCCCAGCAATCCATATCCCATCACCCACCCCCAGTGGAAACACTTCGGGCTGGGTGTGCTTGTCTGGAACGGCAAGCTTAAAGAAGAGGACGTAGTCTCGTGGCAGCCCGACAGCCCGGCGGCCCGCGCCTTCGCAGAGGGCTACTGGGCGGCAGAGCGCGAGGCGCTCAGGCAGCAGGCCGCAGGCGAGAGCTACCCGGAGTTCGAGGGCCCCAGCTTCGAGGAGGTGCAAGATCTAAGCGAAGAGGCTGGCTTCGACTGGGAGGAAAAAGAGAAAGCAGCAATTATCGAAGCCATTGGCCCCGGCGGCACATATGAAGACCTCTCAGAGCGGCAACGATGCGAACTAAATGATGCGCTTGAGGCAGAGGCGATAGAGCATCTACGCCAAGCTAAGGAGGCCACATCATGATCATCGCCATCGCCGCCATCGGAGGCGGCATCTTAGGGGGCCTGCTCATCGGCCTCATCATAACCGGGCTGCTCGACGCAGTCTACGGGAGGACCGGATAATGAAAAAGAAAGAAGCACAGACGGCTGCGATTGACTTCGTCCGGCGGCTTGCCGGGTACTTCGACGATCAAATCGGCTTTAGGATGGGCGAGGTCAGCCCGGAATTTGAAGGAGACACCGCCATACACAAAGCGTTTCCTATATATGCGGAGCGGATCATCCTCTATCGCCACGGGCTGGCACCGGGTGCCGATGGAGACGATGACGATACGACCAACGAGGAATTTTTGCAGGAAGTAGCAAAGGCACTGGGAGGGCCTATCCACGAATGAAACGCATATACAGGCAGCAACTGCTGCAAAAGACCCGGCGGCCTACGGCCCGCCCGGGTCAGCGATTCGGAGACAAGAGCAAATACGTTCGCCACCCCAAGCACAAAGGGAGCCCCGCAGAGGACGGCCAATAGGCCGTAATGCCCAGCACGATTCCAAGGTCGTGCGGCTACCACCACCCACCACATCATCCACAAGGAGTTAGAGCCATGGGGAGCAATTCCATCACCGTATATCGTGCCATCTATTTGGCACCGCAGCCCGGCGAAGAGTGGGATGAAGAGTATGCTGAGATCACAAGCATAACCTTCAACAACAGCGAGGAAGCGATTCAAGAGCTTGTCCTTGCCGTTGAGCATGAGGACGGCGCTACCTCGAACGCACTCTGGAATTATTTCGAGGACACAGAAAAAGCCCGCGACTGGATTCGCACCGTGCGTGTCTTTTGCGGCGACGATACGCCCCTCAACATTCATGGCGAATAACCACCACATCACAAGGAGACAGCCTTATGAGTGCGCTATTCCCGGTGCAGGCTTCAAGGGCCCACACCGCTCTGGTGGCCGAAAATCGTCGCGCCATCAACAATATCATCAATTGCAATTACCCGTACGAGGGATGCGACGTTGACTACCAACTGAGCGTCCTCAAGGAGCAGCTTCAAGGGGAGATCGCCGCCCTCCAAGCCCAAGTCGATGAGATCAATCTGAGGCTTGGGCTTGATGATTAGCCACGCAGAGGACAGCCCTTCGGGGCTGTAATGCCCGGCATGGTTCCAAGGCCATGCGGCTACAACCACCACATCATCCACAAGGAGCCACCACCATGAAACAGCCACGAGTCAACTTAGGCGGATTCGTCCCCGAAGCCGGGGATTGCTCGCCGTTTGGCGACATCACCTACGCCCGCAACGCTGGCCCCGGCATCACCTACGTCGAGGGCCCGCAGGGCTTCGGCTGCCACCTGTCGGAGGCCGCCCAGCGCAACCCCGACGTTGCCGTCCAGTTCAGCCCGGACGAGGCCCCGGGCTGGACGTACTTCGCCCCGCAGTGGGTGGGGATTAAGAAAGCCCGCCGCCGCTCGAAGGTCAGGCCGCCTGCCCGGGAGGTCGCCTATGCATAGCCCCAACCCTTTGCTGAGGGCAGCCCCTGCGGGGGCTGTAAAGCGCAGGCCCAGTCCCAAGCCCGGGCCCCACTTACCACCACCACCACCACCACAAGGAGGTAGGCCACCATGAAATACAGGTTTTCCCACCACCTGAAAGACGGGCGATTCACAGAGGTCGAGCAGGCCATGATCACCGACTACCTGCTCCTCACCTATGAGGAGGACGATTACTCCGACAATCTCTGCATCGCACGTAGCTGGGTGCCGGAAGACGTTGACGCACTGGAGCAATCCCGGGAACGGGGCTGCTGCGGCAGGCAGGAGGGCGGCGTAGACAGTCCACAAGGGACGATCTACATCGGGTACAACTACGGACACTAACCACCACCACATCATCGCAAGGAGCCAGAGCCATGGCCATCAAAGCAACACTCACCGCTCACGCATTTGTCGAGCAATTCCGCCAGATTCGCCCCGATGATTTCAGCATCCCCGCACTGCGGGCGCTCTACGACTGGTATGAGGAACTGAGCGACAGCACGGGCGAGGACATTGAGTTCGACGCCATCGCCATATGCTGCGAGTGGTCGGAATACAGCAGCATCGAAGAGGTCCGGGCTGACTATAAGTGCTATGAGTGGGCAGAGGACGTTGAGGACCTCAATGAATTCAATGACAATTTAGAATTCGAGGGCGTCGATACGATTCTGGTCAAACGAGCAAATTACGACATCGGCCACGACCATCTGTTGACGCCATCTATAACGAACAGCCTGCTAATCCACGAGCATTAACCCACCACATCATCACAAGGAGCCACCATCATGGCCTGCATTGACCGTGGCGCAATCGATAAGGCCCGACGCTATATCGGGTTCATAAGCTGGAAAGCCAGCACAGCAGAAGAGGCTCGAAACCTCCCCATCGAAGTCAACGATCAAGTATACGTTGACGGGGACCGATACCTATGCTGCGAAATCCTCACCGCCACCTGCGAGGGCTTGCGTCTCGTGCATTGGGGGCAGGCAGGATACGCGCCGGAACACGCCACAGACTACATCGACCTCTGGCATATAACACGAGACTGGAGCAAGAGAGACACGAAACACTTTGCTCCTTAGCCCCGCAGAGGACAGGCCTCCGGGCCTGTAATGCCCAGCATGGTTCCAAGGCCATGCGGCTATCCACCACTCACAGAGGAGCCACCATCATGGCAACCAAAGATCGCAAGCTCGACATCAAGCCCAGCGACTACACGCTGGCGCTGAAAATCAAGGACGGCCACCGCTACTTCTGGTTCAAGTCCCCCGGATACGCCCGGGACTGGACCGGAGACAAGCTGGCCATCGCTGACAATAGCGGCGAGTATCCCCACCTCACCGATGACGGCCTGCTGGTTGTCGATGTCTGGTCGGGAAGAGACATCGTTGCCGGGGGCGACCACCGACAGGCGAGCGTCCCCCTGATCGACTTGGAGGGCAACCGCTCCTCCACCCCCGTCAATATCTTCGAGGCCTTCAGCGTGGCGCGGCTGCTGGGTCTGGGCATCACCATACTCGACCCCGGCAGCGACAAGGAAATCGCTGTCTCCGCCGCCAGCCTCTACTGGGACAACGGCAAGATATAACCACCACCACATCTCACAAGGAGTCGCACCATGCCCATCACATTCTATCGCAAGGTTAAGTACGGGCAGGATCGCCTGTATCTGGCCGACAAGGACCTCGCCCACTGGGTGTCGGTACTGACCGACAAGCAGACTGTAGACGAGCAGGACCTCAACGCCTTAGCCCAGATCACGGGAGAGGGGATCGTAGAGATCTTCGACCCCCATCGCAAAGCAATAGCCGCCAACGGGCCCAGCTATTCGATCTGATTTCGCTCCGACGTTCCGGTTTTCTTATACGGAAAACGGAAACAACAATGGGAGGCAATATCATGGCCTGCACGATATGCGACGGCGACATACAGATCCTTGGCGTCTTAGCCACGACCATCCATTGCCGCTGCCGGGACTGCGGATACGTATCCGCCCATACCTGCGCCAGCGTCGAACTCGCTCAAGAATTTTTGGAGGAGGTGATTGAACAATAGAGCCCCGCAGAGGACAGCCCGTCAGGGCTGTAATGCCCGGTGCGATTCCAAGGTCGCACGGCTCACGCAATTTCATTGACATGGGTAGTCGCAGTAGATAGATTAGTCATACCACCACCACGCAGTAAATCGCAAGGAGAACCACCACCATGGAGCTAATCAAGGTGGGGGATGTGTACGAGGCTCATACCACCTATGAGGAACGTGCCATTCCCAAATCCGCAGGTTTTCGCTGGAACCCCAGCATCAAGCGCTGGACGACCAGCAAGGTCGAGATCGCTGCCAAGTTACGCGACTATGCCAGCGGCCCCACCAAGGCGACCCTGACCCGGGCCGACAACGCCCGCAAGAGCGCCTTCGCCGCATCCAGCGCAACCAATTCCACCGCCGACATCCCCAAGCCCGAAGGGCTCGAATACCTGCCCTATCAGCGGGCCGGGATTGAGTTCGCCCTTGGCAAGGACGCCGTCCTCATCGGTGATGAGATGGGTCTGGGCAAAACGATTCAGGCACTGGGTGTCATCAACTCCACGCCCAAGGCAAAAAAAATCCTCATCATCGTCCCGGCCAGCCTGCGCCTCAACTGGCAGCGCGAAGCCGAGAAGTGGCTGGTCAACAAAGACCTGTCCATCGGCATCGCCATCGGTAGCAAGTGGCCCGATACGGATGTCGTGATCATCAACTACGACATCCTGACCAAGCACAAGGCCCAGCTCCGCAAGCGGGTCTGGGACGTGCTGATCTGCGACGAGGCCCACTACCTCAAGAATCCCAAGGCCGCCCGCACCAAGCAGGTCTTCGGGGACTGGCGCTACAAAGAAAAGGTGTGGAAGATCGACCCGCTCAAGGCCAAGCGCCGGGTGCTGCTGACGGGGACGCCCATCGTCAACCGTCCCATCGAACTCTGGGGGCTGGCCAACTACCTCGACCCGGAGGAGTTCAACAATTTCTTCGCCTATGCTCGCCGCTACGCCAACGCCCACAACAACGGGTGGGGCTGGGACTTCTCCGGCGCGGACAATCTGGACGAACTACAAGAGAAGCTGCGGACCCGATTTTTAGTCCGGCGGTTGAAGAAAGACGTACTCAAGGACCTGCCCGCCAAGCGCAGGCAGATCATCGAACTGCCTGCCAACGGAGCCAGCAAGCTGGTCGCAGCAGAGCAGGCTGCATGGTCCGCACAAGAGGAGCGCCTGAGCGCCCTCAAGCTGGCCGTTGACCTGTCCAAGATCTCAGAAGACCCGGAGGCATACCAGCGGGCCGTAGCAGCGCTTAGAGACGGCGCTACGGCAGCCTTCGAGGAGATGAGTAAGGCCCGCCACGACACGGCGCTGGCAAAGGTCGATTACGTGGTCGATCACGTAGCCGATGCCGCTGAGTCTGGCAAGGTCTTGGTGTTCGCTCATCACCTCGACGTAGTGGACGAGCTGGCCGACGGCCTCCGGGCCAAGGGCCTCAAGGTCGTGACGTTGACGGGCAGCGACTCGTTACTGTCCCGGCAGGCCGCTGTCGATTCCTTTCAAGACGACGACGAGACCAAGGTCTTCATCGGCAACATCAGGGCAGCAGGCGTAGGCATCACCCTGACCGCCAGCAGCCACGTTGTGTTCGCTGAGTTGGACTGGGTCCCGGCCAACCTCTCGCAGGCTGAGGACCGCGCCCACCGCATCGGCCAGACCAACTCGGTGCTGGTGCAGCATCTGGTGCTGGAGGGCTCGCTCGACCAGCAGATCGCCTCGCAGTTAGTGACCAAGCAACAGGTCATCGATGCGGCTCTGGACGAGGAGGTCGATCTGGACTTCAAGGTGCCGACGATCCCGGGACATGGCGGGACGCCAGAAGAGGCCGACGTGGTCTCGTTCACAGAGATCAAGAAGTTCGAGAAGGAGAAGGGCCACGACATCAGCCCCGAACAGCAGGCCGCCATCCACGACTGCCTGCGAATCCTCGCCGGGGTATGCGACGGGGCCTTCAGCCGGGATGACATTGGCTTCAACGGCGTCGATACGGCCTTCGGCCACAGCCTCGCAGCACAGGACAGCCTCAGCCCGAAGCAGGCCTTCTTCGGCCAGAAGATCATCCGCAAATATCATCGGCAATTGCCAGCGGCCTTGCTGGAAGCTGCCACCAAATAATTCGCGCCCTGGCTGGGGAGCCTCCCCCGGGATAGTCCCGGGGAAGGGCGCGATAGTGGGGGCCATGATTACTGGGGAGAGTCATGGCCCCCATGCTTTTTTCTCACAACCACCACCACAGGCGGGGGCCATATCCTCTTGGCCCTCGCCTACCCCATCATCATCACCATCACAAGGAGGACGCCATGAGCGGTCCAGTACGCAAAGCAGACCCGCAGTTCGCAGTAGATTCTACCCCTCACCGCACCCACACCCACACCATCGACTTTCGGCGGGAACGTATCCGGCCCAGCTCTAATTTGCTAAAAGAACTCCGGGCCTCACTGGGCCTGACCCAAAAGCAAATGGGCATATTGCTGGGCGCAAGCAAGAGCCATACGCAGAAACTCGAAACGGGAACAAAGAACTTCCCGAAATCTCACAGCAAGATCTACAAGCGACTCGACGCCGTGGCGAGATACGCCAACAACGCCGGGACCTTGCCCCATGGCGTCGAGGAGTATATAACGGCACCCCGTCCACCGCAGCATGTGACGTGGCGCGACATCGACGCTGCGTGGATAATCAGTAATAAGGACCCCATCGATTACTGGCGAACGGATGCCCACAAGGATTACCATGCCGCACCCCCCGCATCTCAATCGAATGGTGTGGAGCCCAAGGACAAAAAGCCCAAGGACAAGGAGGCCCAGAAAGTCATCGCCATCAGATGCGATGAGGATATAGCCTTGGACTGGCGACGGGCTGCCCACGAGGCCCACCGCAACAACGGAGAATTCTTTGCCGATTGCTTCGAGGCCTACCGGGACCGGGCTCCGGGCCTCAAGTCACGGCAGGGCATCGGCAGGGCTACAGCAGTATCCATCTGGCTGGCTGGCATCGTCGTCGGCCTCGGCATCAGCGCCATCATATCCACCACCACACCATTCTAACCCACACCACAATCACAAGGAGACACACTACCATGAAGTCCATTACCGCAGAACACAAGAAGCAACTGGAGCAGATCACCAGCGCCTTGGAAGATCAGGGCGGCGAGGTGCAGAGCGCCATCTACTACTACAACGAGCAGGTCTACGCGTACAATGAACTCCTCGAACAGGCCTCAAACCTGCGCGACGAGATCGTATCCGATCAAGAGACCTACTACGAGGAGAGGAGCGACACGTGGCAGCAGGGCGACAAAGGCGAGGCCCATCAAGAATGGTCCGACGAGTGGGCTGGTGCCGATCTGGAGGCCGTTGAAGAGATCGATGAGATCGATGTCTACCATCCGCAGACACTCAGTGACCTGCCCCACGAGCCCAACGAGGTGCAGTGATGGCCGTAATTAAACTCAAGCAGAAGACGCCCCCGCCCGCCGATGAGGCGGAGGGGGGCAAGTGGAGGACTGGCAAGACCAGCGCACAGCGCACCAAGCTACGCGCCGAGCTGGAGCGCCTCGAAGGTGTCGTGCTACAGCAAAGTAAAAAGCTCGAAGCCTACGCGAGCCTCTACAACGGGCTGCTGGGCTGGATGGGGCGGACCCAGCAGGCCGACGCCGCCGACAGACTGCGAGAGCATCTGGACAGGATGTCCAAGGATGATATGAGGGTCGCCAGACAGAGCAATCTCCGGGGGGCACAGCCCTCGCCGGATGAGGCGAAAGCGGGCCGATCTTGATTGACATGTCTACTCAGCTCGACTACCTTAGTCGCGAAAGGACAAGGGTAATGTCAGACAAGATCGAACCTACCTTCAGCGCGTTGGAGGCCGCCTCCATAGTCGGCAAGAGCAGGCCATGGATCACGACGACTGCCAACGAGCATGAGATCGGCACCCTGAACCGGAACCAATGGCGCTTTACGCGCCGGGACATCACGGCCCTCAAGCGGCTGGCAGCCAAGGCTAAGATGGGCAACCCAAACTGGTTGCCCGGCAAGCCTCAGCCGCATCGCCGCAAGAAGAAGGCCGATTAGCCTACTGGATCACCCGGCGCAAGGTTTGACCACGCCGGGTGATCCAACCCCGTCCACGCCGTTGCCTTCTTCAGATGTGGGAAGGCCCGGTCCAGTTGCACCCCCAGATCATACAGATTGCTTGGGAATTGATTGGGCACCTCATCGGCTAATGGGGCCCTCAGATCGCCTCTAACGCCAATCAGAACCAAAGAGGCCTCAGCAGTTACCCACGTCTGGTCGCGTGGCTCAGGAGCCGTTACAGGCGGCCTGAGGACCATCGTCCCTGCCACCCGGTATCCCAGCGTATCCAGATCCCCCACCGCCTGCGGCAATCGATGCCCAAAGCAGGCCAACAGCAGCATCGAATCATCGGCCATCGGCAATGCTGGCCATTCCAGCGGCCCATCGCCATACGGCGGCACCACGAGCAGGATGTGGTAGAGGCTATCCTCCGCCATCATACCGATCATCTCCCGGTTCCGCTTGGCCCTCGACAATTCGGTCCTCAAATCTCTAACGGACCAACCGAAGGCCATCGCATCATCAACCCATCCAGCTCTCCTCTCCTCAGGGATGGTCACCAGCAATCGATGGTGGCCATAGCTCAGATCTGGGCATCGATCCTTCTGGGGCCATGCACGACAAACCCTCATAGCATCACGTATTGTATCATCCTCATAACCGCAATCGGCAAATGCCTGATATACATCCTGACCATATGCCTGCTCTCCAAACAAGGCCCAGTCCCCAATCCACCAGAGCAGGCTCTTGCCCACCCCGGCAAAACGAGCCCCATCCTCAACCCACGCTTGCCAAGAATATCCAGCAGCAGGCAGATAACTCGTAGGAGACAATCGAATGTCTGAATCTGTAGCGGGGAGTGATTCTGTCGCAGTCGGTACAACGATATCGGCGGCCATGTTTCTGTCTCCTTGTGATGATTTAATTTGCTGCCTGATTTTTTCAGGTGGTGTGCAGCGAGATTTTTTTTCGCGACTTAAAAGGGCTATAGCCTTTTTTTATTTTAAAAAGCTATAGCCCTTTTAAGTCTTATAAGTCTTTTAGCGATAATCGTGCCATTGATGTTTAACCAACTCTGATTAAGCTCGGTGAAATAAATCTTGCGTCATAAAACTCAGACCGTATATTACTGCTCAAACGGGCACCCACTACGACTCGCCATCGGGCTCGTGTACCAGCAGATCGCCAACGCCACAATCCAATGCCTGACACAATTTGTCGAGCGTGTCGAGTTTGATCTGCTTGATGTCTCCCGAGATGATATGCCCCAGATGTGCGTAGTTGAGGCCCGTGGCTTTAGCCAGATCGGTCACGTATCGCATATTACGCTGGGCCATAGCGGACATGATTGCTACTCTTATCATCCTGCGCCCTCCGGTTGATATAATTATTGTCGTAGGTATAATTTCGAGAACTCAAAAAACAAAGTCAAGGCGAAGGAGACAAGCAGCCTAACCAAGTTATTGAAATACACTCACCAATAATAGCGGGGGCATATTTTGCCCCACATGTGGGTCTGACTTGCACTTGTAAAACAATCGCCAATGACTATAATTAATTTTCGGTCAGGAAAAATCATGGAAAAAGAATACAAAATACCTCATACCAGTGAATTTTTTTGGAAACGGCTGGCGCAAGTATTTGCCGCATCAGCCCATTCCCACCAGTCACTGGCTGACGCCATCGGCGTTAATCGTAAAACAGTACAGAGACTACTGGCCCGCGAGACCCACGATGATGCGATACGACTCGTCTTCGACGTGGCCTTCGCCTGTGGGCAGCATCCCAAGGTCTTGTTCGATCCCGATGTAATCCTGGCGGCTGATCGACTCACCGGGATCTCGTCTATCGATGACATGTTGCGCGAGTCGTATAATGACACGTCTCTGACGGGCCTTGATGGTTTTTCAAAATGCGTGGCAAAAAAATATCGCGTTATCAATGATGGCTACGGCACCGTGGAAGATGAGACGATACGAGAAAAATTCACACCAGTCGATAAGGCGCATACGCTCCAATCCGAATTTTGGTCCGATTCCGACGAGGACGCAAACGATGCGGATGAGCAGCCAGCTCGTTTGGGCCTAACCTTTCGCGCCGAATATGACCTCAACCAAGAGGCCGCCGAGAAATCATCAACGACTAAGCAGGTCGTACTTAAGAGTGGGTCGATATTGCAGGAGATGGTGATTGTCGAATACGTGATATACGAGCATCAGGCGGATCATCCCGGGCTCTCCCAACGGCGGACGCTGATGGATCACCTGCTACTGGATCGACCCATCTCCCGGTTCCGCGACAATGCCCGGCTGAAGCCGAAGATCCTACGCAGGCACTGGAGACAGCTCACCGAATCCTATGCAGGCACTGGATTTTTTACCGACTGGTCAGGATATGACGGGAATTAATATACACTACCGTTGACAATGTTATTGTTATAGTCTATATTATGTAGACGATAACGATGAGGATCGGGTGGGCACACCACCCGCTTGCCCCAGCCAAAAAAAAGGCTGGTAGCTCAAGCGGGCCCACCACAGACCCTCGCTACCAGCCAATCACAAGGATGACACCCAGAGGGAGCCAACCATAGCACCCCGAGTGGGGGGGCTATTTTGTTGAATTAAGAGTATAAAGAGAAAAACAGCAAGGAAAATGTATGGCTACCGTCCATTTTTCTTGCACCACCACCACCACCACCATCATCACGAGGAGCCGACCATGGCCCAATCCGCAGTACTGCTGTCCCTACAGCGCTGGCGACAGCAGCGTCCCACCCATCCCATAATAGCAGACCTCCGGCAGCGCCGGAGATCCAGTGGCTGCTCTCCACGCCGTCCCGGCGCGGAGTATAGCGATTGCACCTGCCATCAGCGACAAGTCGTAGGCCTGCGATGAGGGATGATCATCAGTATCCATCGTGGATGAATTGGCTGGCTGGGGCCATCTCAGTCGCTATCACTACCCACATAATTTTCAATATCACAAGGAGCAACATCCTATGGCTACCATAGCCACACTGAAGCCCAATACCGATTTCCAGCCCCTCAGCGCGGGTTACCACAACGGGACCCTCACCGCCGTCGAAGTCCGCGACTACGAGCAGTCGAATTACAACACCGGGGCCCCGGAGACGGTGACGAAGCTCCTCATCACCTTCGTCTCGGAGACCGATCCCGAGATCAACGGAGGCCCGGCGGAAGGTCGCCTATTCCTCCGGTTGGCCTACGGCTCGAAGGCGCATCTGACGGTTGTCAGGGAGCGCCTGCTGGGTCGCGAGTTGACGCCGGAAGAGGCCGTCAACGTCGATGACCAAGAGTTCCTGGGCAAGCGGATACGGGTGCAGGTCAAGCAGAAGGTCGGGAAAAATGGGCGCGTCTACGGCAACCTCGACCCGACCAGCATCACCTCGCTGGAAGGCATCGAAGTCCCCCGGCAGAATCCGGTGGCGACGACGCCTGATGTTGGCAGCACGACCCCGGAGCCATTCGACACCGAGGAAAAAGAGGGCGACCTCCTCTTCTAAGGCCCGAGGGGCTGGGTATGCCGGGATCTGGTGGCTCCTGCCCGGCGGCGTTGGTGGGCGCTATTTCTGCCCAGCCCCTCTCTCATCCTAATGAGCGATCCAGCAACACATCAGGCGCAGCAGGTCAAGCTCCCGTGGGGATTCCCCGGGTTGAATGACCTGCTGCGCCTTACCGCCAGCCACTGGAATCGCCGCGCACACGACAAGAGAAAATGGGAAAATGTAATCATCACGTATGTGCGAGCGGCAAAGACGAAGCCCACAACCGGACCCGTCCACCTGAGCTTCAAATACGTGCCGCCCAACCGCAGGCGCGATCCCGACAACACGAGTGCAGTTGTGCGGAAGTACGCGCTCGACGCGCTACAGCAGATCGGAATAATCGAACAGGATAACTGGGCTGGCATTATCGGTCTCCACGATGAGTATGCCGATCCTGACAAGAGTGACCCCCACATCATGATGACGATACGGGGGGAGATTTTGGCCCCACAAACCAACCACCCGGCTGACGCTGGGTTAATGATAAAAAGAGGCAAAAAACAAGGCCGCAAAGTGGTATAGAATTACTGGGGAGTGATTCATACACACACTATATGCGCCTCCCCACTCGCCACCTTCGGGGCCAAAAAATCAGGCGAATGGGGAGGCACTTTTCACTTTTCCCACCACAAAAATAAACCGGTCACCCCGCTCTGTGGGGTGAGTGGGCTCGCTGAGTGATAATATCAGCAGCTGGTTTTTTCAAAAAAGTGCGAGCGGGCGATATATTGAGGTATATAAGGGTCCCCGTGCTTTATATACTAATTTGACCCAAAGCTTTATATACTTTGAAACCGTAAGTAAATTACGAAGAGGTAATAAAATGGAA
>VTLG01012898.1_pt1 | contig 35519 bp, 49 predicted proteins | sample 4694571 | NCBI WGS metagenome assembly VTLG01 (sample SAMN12604809, study PRJNA352737) | marine metagenome | biome: ENVO:00000447; feature: ENVO:00000209|ENVO:00000569|ENVO:01000036; material: ENVO:00002151; isolation source: viral sequences binned using virsorter ...
TTAGTCATTTTATTTAAATTTTCCATGATTGTTTTCTCTCATTAATATTATGAACATCCCAACACCATGCTGAGACAACGTAGTGAATAGCCCAAACACTCAAACTATTCACCCAAAGTAAAAAGTATAGTTAAGTTAGCCAACATGTATCGAAGTGCGGAATTGACTTGACTAACTATTCTTGTGATACCTAATATAAGTTCATTGCTGATAAAGTTGATCAACTATAAAAATACATTAGGATTTGTCTATATCAGGCTGTTTAACCAATACAGACTTTATAGCTAATAGTTTCGCTTTATTAGTTAGGTTAACTGAATCTACGTTCCTAGCACTATCTCCACTTGGTGTAGGATTTATTAGCCGTTGTAGATTTAATTTCCTAGTGGCTTTATCTAGTTCTTCTGACCACAAATTAGTCTTATCTCCCATGAATCCCTCCTTGGAAAATGGGTTTACTTTATTTAGTGCAATCTCCTGATCTTAGTGCTTACGCCACGATTAGCCCAAACACCCAAATAAACTTATCCTTAGTAAAAACTAACTAGATGGGGGGGCTTCACAAATAAGACCTCCTATACCTCTATACTAGTCCCCTTCCTCTACACGAGGAAAAAATACATATGTTACTCTTACTATACAGAAATGCAAGATTAATAAGAAAAGTGTTGATATAGTTCCATAAGTGACTTATTTTGTAGTTTATGGATGAATATTTAGAAGGAATTGCTAGACAGAGATCGGACACACATAAGAGTCATGCATCACAGAGGATTTTATCAAACGAATATAATTTAATTGGTGTATATGGTGAATCTGCATTTGCAAGAATGTTTAATTTACCAATTGATGATTCTATAAAACCTTCTGGTGATAATGGGGTTGATTTTGTTTTAGGTTTAAATTTTACAGTTGATGTAAAGACTGCAAAGTTACCTTTTAATCTTTTATTAGAAGTTGGGAAGCCTTTAGCAGATATATATGTTTTAGCAGATTATAATGAGGGTAATACAAAGTTAATTGGTTGGGAGTGGGGTTTAAGATTAAGTCAAGCCCCAAGTAAAGATTTTGGTTATGGAGTTATTAATCATTATATACCTGCAAAAGATTTACGACCAATGAAGGAATTAATTTTAAGAGCAAGACCAGTTTTAATATGAGTCAAGATAAAGAGAAATTTATTAGTACATTTGTTGAAACAGGGGATTATCTTCATTCCATGAGGGAAGCAGGATATAAAGAGAAGAATGTTTATAAGTTAAAGTTGATGGGGCAGGAGCTTCTTCAGCAGAACAAAGATGAAGTTGATAAGCGTTTTCAGCAAAGATTAAGGCAAGGTGGTCCAAGGGCTTTAAATGTTATTCAAGGTCTTATGGACACATCAGAAAGTGATACAGTTAGGTTGAACAGTGCAAAGGAGATATTAGATCGTGGAGGTTATTCTGCGTATAACGATAATGAATCTGGAAAGACTATTGAGGAATTGAATGCACAGCTAGTTGCTTTAGTTGGTAATGATGGAGCAAAAATGTTAGTTGGAGCATTTAGGAGTAGAAAAACAATATCAGGACCAACTTTAAATTAGGAGACAAAATGCCACACGGAGAAGGAACATATGGTAGTCAAGTAGGTAGACCACCAAAGAAAGAGAAAGAAGAAGTAACTGAGGAAAAAGAAGAGAATACTAAAAGTAAACGTGTTTATGGTCGTAGTCTTTTGACAGAAAAATAATGGCAAAGAAAAAAACACTTAGGGAACTTAGCTTTGAGGACCTTGTAAAAAGAGGAAAGGAAACATCAAGAATAGAAAAAGCTTATAAGATGCCCTCTAGTCTTAAAAAGGAACCTGTTCCAAAAGAGAAAACTTTATATTTTACAGGGCCAAAAGAATTTGGGATTCCTGACCCACTAGCTAAGACATATCAACAAAAAAAGGATTTCGTTTACCCTTTAAGTGAAGGAGACTACAAATTTGTTGAGAAGCATTTTGTCCAAATTGTAAAAAGAGCCTACGAAAAATACGGCAAGAAAAACGTTAAAATTGCTCACCAAAACGATCCTTCTAATGAAGCATCACAATTTGTTGACAAGTTATCTAAGAAACACGGATTTAAACAAGAACCCCCTGCACCTGTAGAATCATTTGGTAAAGATGGTGCAAAAAAAAGAGATGCCTTAATACAAAAAGCAATTGATAGAGAAAGAATTATTCCTATTACATTTAGTAAAGAAGCAGATATTAAATTAGGTAAAAAAGATAAGAATTTATACAATAAAGCTCGTGAAGAATGGAATAAAATTACACAAGAGAAAGTAATAAATAAAAAAGGTAGGATAGTATCAAAATGGCGAAAAGCTTCTAAATATGGGAAAAATACACAAGAAAATACTGTAGCACAAGCATTTATAGATCAACGACAAGATTTAAGCAATAACCCTAAAGAAGTACAAGCAACAGATGAAGTTTTAAAAGAAAAGCAGGAATTTACTAAGAAAAAATTTGGTAATGAATCAAATAGAATTAATACGCATTACCTTCGTGAAGAAGGGGTAATTCCAGAAGAAGGTAAAGTATTTAGAAAAGAAATAGACGATTATAGTGAAGAAGCTAAACCACGTAAAAAAGTTATAGTAAAAAAACCACGTATACCTTATAGGCGTGATTATTGGGCAAAAGTTCCGGGATTAGGGAAACCTTTAATTCAAAAGCTACCAGATGTAACAGATTTATCACAAAATAGAACATATGTAGAAAATTTTGACCAAGATATTGATGATGTTGCAAAACTCAGGAAAGGGAAACAACAAGGTGAAGCATTAATAAACTATTCAAAACAAGATATTACAAATAAAAGAAATGTTGCAAAAAATGCAGTAAGTAAAGGAACTCTTTTAACAAGTAAAAGAGGGCCTATTATAACACCAGAATTAGTATCTAAAATCAAAAAACCTAATACTGATAATCCGTTCACACGTTTTTTCTTAGATAAAGATAGTGCTAATTTAGAATTTACTAAAGATGACAAGCTTACAAATATTAGAGCAAAAAGTATCAAAGATTTTACTGATAATTCAATGGATATTGACTCACCAGAGGATAAAACTAAATCTCGTTCTGGCTATGAAACTCATACAAAAAGTCATTTAGAACGTATAGAATTAGAAGATAAAAAAGATATGGAAAATCTTGAGAAAACGGTTCAAAGACATAAAAGATCGTATGTTTTATCTCAATCTGAAGCTGTTGCACCTCTTGTTAGAAAAAGACACCAGTCAATTATTACAAATTTGAATAATGAGTTCCCTGATTCATTAGCAATGGATGCATTGTCCAATAAACCGGGAGAAGGGGTTACCCAAACTAAAAGTGTAAGATCAGCAACTACATATGATGACACAATAAAAGATGTACCTATCCCAAGAAAAAATATTAAAGTTAAAAATATTGAAATAAAAAGTCAAATTGCAGAAGGACCAAAAGTCATAGGATATAATATACCAAAATTAAAGATTACAAGACAAAATAAAACAGGTCTTGTTACTTCTAAAGCAAGATCATCAATATTAACATCAGGTACAGAACCTAAAACACTTTCTAAATTTCCTTTAACAGATGAACAATTAAATAAAAGTTTAACTTCTAAAAAGAAAATTGAAGAAACTAAAACCCCAATTAGTGTTAGGAATAAAAATAAAAATATCCGCAAAACTTTAAACCCAACAAAATTTATGGGTGGGTTTGTATTAGGTGGTTTGATTTCAGGTATGTTTGCTAAAAAGAATTTACAAGCAAAAGGCATCAAGAAACCTACTACAAAACAATTAGCACAAGAAACAACATCCTCATTTATTGGCTTTCCTAGAATTTTTGGAGGAGTTGGAGAAGATAAAGGTTATTTGCAGAATGTTAGTTTAATGAAAAAAGGTGTGTCTGGTAAAAGACGATCAAATAATGCTCCAATTAAAGGTGCAGGGGGAGATGATACACCATATGCATCATTAAAAAGATTTTTTAGTCCTTCTCGGAAAAATGTTTTTAAAAATAGAACAAGAAATTAAATGACAAATTCTGCTGAAAAAGCAATACAACTTGCAGAGCAGATTACAGAATTATACGAAACAAATCGCTTAAGTGAGTATGAGCCATATGAGTATCAGAAACGCTTCCACAGCGCAAAAGATATGGGAGGTAAGTTAGCTCGTCAAAGACTTTTAATGGCCGCTAACAAGACAGGAAAGACCTTCTGCGGTGCAACGGAGATGGCATATCACTTAACTGGTCGCTATCCTAAATGGTGGAACGGAGCAACATTTAATAGACCAATTATAGCGTGGTCAGCAGGAAATACTACAGGTAATACAAGAGATATTGTTCAGACAGAATTATTAGGAGAAGCAGGAGATGAAGAAGATTTTGGTAAAGGCGCAATTCCAAAACAATATATAGTTGGAACACCGCAAAGATTACCGGGAGTACCAAATGCATTCCAGTCTTTAAAAGTAAGACATGTTTCTGGAAAAAACTCAAAGCTCACGTTTAAGAGTTATGAGCAAGGAAAAATGCAATGGATGGGTAAAGCTGTCGATGTTATTTGGTTAGATGAAGAACCTCCGCAAGATATTTATTCTCAGGCACTTCGTGCTTCTTTAAAAAGTGGTGGAATTGTGTATATGACTTTTACACCTGAGTCTGGAATGACAGAAGTTGTTACACAGTTTATGACAAGACTAGGGCAGTCTCAAGCGTTGTATCATGCAACTTGGGATGATGCACAACATTTAGATGAAAATGTAAAAGAAGAAATATTACGTGCATTACCTGCTCATGAACGAGACATGAGATCGAAGGGGATACCAGTTCTCGGATCAGGTATGGTTTTTACTGTTAATGAAGATGACTTGAAAGTAGAACCATTTGCTTTACCAGAGTATTGGCCTCGAATTTGTGGATTAGATTTTGGGTGGGATCACCCAACAGCCGCAGTCTGGCTCGCATGGGATCGTGATACTGATACTGTATATGTTTACGATTGTTATAGAAAATCTACTGAAACACCAGTTGTACATGCATCTGCAATAAGAGAAAGAGGCGATTGGATTCCAGTCGTATGGCCTCACGATGGCTCACAACATGACAAAGGATCAGGCAAACCCTTAGCTGAGTTATACAGGAAGCAAGGCTTGAACATGATACACAAGCACTTTGAAAATCCTGATGGTGGTATTGCAGTAGAGCCAGGAATTATGGATATGTTGCAAAGGATGCAAACTGGTAGATTTAAAGTATTTAATTATTTGCATGGATGGTTTGAAGAACTCAGGATGTATCACAGGAAAGATGGCAAAATAGTAAAAATACATGATGATTTAATGAGTGCAACAAGATATGCAAGCCAATCATTAAAATTTGCATCTATTGGAAGAAAAAAGAATAGACCTCGAAAAGCAATTAGTAATTATGATTATTTTGCACCGAGTGAAAATATGATGTTATGAAAAAATACGAAACTATTTTAGTCTCTCAAAATACAATAAATGGAGTATGGGATAGAGTAGTTCATTTTATAAAAAAAACTAATGATGAAGTATTAAATGAAAAAGATATTTATAACTATTTAATTTCTGGTCAATACAAATTATTTATTATAAGAGAAGCAGAATCTAATAAATTTGTATCTGCATATACAGTTAGTTTTTTTTATTATCCACGACACAAAGCATGCAGAGTTATTACACTTGGTGGAGAAAAAGTAAAAGAATATTATGTAGAATCTATTAAGTATTTAGAAAATTGGGCAAAATTAAATGAATGTGATTATGTAGAGTTTTTTGGAAGAAAAGGTTGGAAAAAATACTTCCCTGATTATAAAGGAGAAGAAATACTGTTCCGTCAATCTATAACTAATAAAGGCAAACATGAAAATATACAATGAAGTTGTTTATCACGTTATTGATGATAACTTAGTAAAAGTTTCAGAAGATTTTTTTGAATATAAAGGTGAAGTATTAAAATGTAATACTTCTGGATCAGCTACAAGGGGAATGACCGATCAATTAGCAGTTAATTTAGAAGAAACAGCTAAATCAACAAGAGATACATTTACAGAAGGACCGGGGGGTACTACTAAAACATGGACTGACACAGCCAGAGATATTTCACAAAAAGCTTCGCACCATGCTTTTGGATCAACGATGCCGGGAAAAGATAGTGAAGATAACTATGAGCAACTAACATATACTGCAGGAGAAGATGAATCAGAAGCAGATTTAAACATAGAAACACCAGAACAAGAATTGCTCCGTGGGAGACAATATGCAAATTTAACCCAAGGCCAAACTGCACGTAGTCTTTTAACTGAAAATATAAGCTAATAAGGTAATTTATGGCATATGGGGAACAATCAAATCCGTTAGGTGCATTACTAGACAGACACCATGAAAAGCTGAAAAATAATCGGCATAATTGGGAAAGACAATGGCAGGACATGGCAGAATATGTTTTACCACATAGAGCCGATTTTATAAGTATTCAGTCTAAAGGTAAAGAACGTTTAGAAATGGCATTTGAAGGAACAGCAATGCGTTTATTAAAACGTTTTGCATCTAATATACATAATGTCTTTACACCAATGGGTGCAGAATGGTTTAAATTAACCACAGGCATTACACAACTAGACAAACAACGCAACGTTGCATTATGGCTAGAAGAAGCATCTAAAATAGTAAAATATCATGTATCACGACCAATCAGTAATTTCCAAAGTTCAGTCTTTCAATACTATCTTGAAGCAGGTACTTTTGGAACTGGTATTATTTTTGTTGAGGACGTTCCCGGCTTTGGCCCTCGTTTCCGTAATTTTCCTCTTTCGGATTGTGTACTTGGTTCTGGTAGCGAAATGGAGATTGACACAATTTTTCGGAACTATAAACAAACAGCAAAAGATTTAATATCAAGATTTGATCCTCAAATACTTCCAGAAGAAGTATTAAAAAAAGCAACTTCAGAAAATCTACTTGATGAATATGATGTTGTTCATGCTGTTTTTCCTGCATGGACTGTAGCAGGAATGTTACCAGAAGGATTTCAAAAACCTTTTGTTTCTGTCCATTATCTTAAAGATAGAAAGTCTGTTTTATCATTAGGAGGATATGATGAAATGCCATATATATGTGCAAGATGGGAAAGATCAGATCGTGAGATATATGGTAGAGGACCAACTTGGGAGATAATGCCTGACATTCGGCTTATAACAGAAGTTGATAAAACGTATTTGAAAGCAGTACAAAAAGCTGTGTCTCCACCTATGTTTGTACCTGACTCTGGATTACTTGATCCTTTAGATACAACACCTGATGCAATTAATTATTATACAGTTGGATTAGGAGGTAAAGATACAATTTTTGAAGCACCCACAAATGCAAGGCCAGATTATGCTGAACGTCTAAGTGCAAAATGTACTGCAGCAATTCGTGAAGGTTATTTCTTGGATTTACTTGAATTACCTGGGCCTGTAGCTCCTGATGGTGATGTAATGCGGTTTTCTGCAACAGAAGTTTCTGTAAGAATGAGACAAAGGATGCCTGTACTTGGGCCAATATTAGCTCGTCAGGAAGCAGAGTTTCTTGATCCACTTATAAGACGTACAGTTAATATCTTAATAAGAAGTTTCTTGATGCCAGAAATGCCACCAGAAATGGAGAATAATTTTAAGATTGAATATCTAAATCCTGTGTCAATTTCGTTGCGATCTGGTGAAATAAATTCTATGAACCAGTTGTTTGAAATGATAATGCCGTTAGCACAAATAGATCAAACAATACCTATGTATTTTAATACTCAGCAAATACTTAAAAATACTGCTGAAGTATTGCAAATACCAGTATCTAATTTACGTTCACAAGAAGAAGTGCAAGCTATGATACAAGCACAGCAAAGAGAAAAAGAAGCACAACAACAAATGCAATTAGCAGAATCAACAGCTAATGTAACTGAGAAACAAGCAAAAGCAAATGCATTAAACGCACAAGCTGAACAATGAATCGTTGGAATAACGAAAAAAGGAAAAGAGAAGATTTTAAAGAGGTCTTTGGTACAGAGCAGGGTAAAAACGTATTAGCATTATTAGCTAATTCACATTTTGTATACCGAACTACTCATTCCAATGACCCCTATACATCTGCATGGCAGGAAGGTCAAAGAACTGTAGTAATGGAGATTATTAATCTCGTTGGTGCAGATTTAGAGACTATACGTAAACGTATTGACATGCAGGAAATTGCTCGGTTACAACAACGAGCCTAACCCTAACATAACTTAATTATGAGTGAAGAAACAGTTGCCCCTGACGAATCAGGACAAGTTGCTGAAGAAACTAATTCTTCTGCTTTTAGTGCATCAAATTTGCCAGAAGGTTTGAGGAATGAACCAAGTCTCCAAACATTTGACACAGTAGATAAACTAGCAAAGTCCTACGTTAATGCAGTTAAAATGATTGGTGGGAAACCAGAGAATTTAATAGAAATTCCAAAAGAAGGAGAAAACAGAGAATCTATCTGGAATAAAATGGGTAGACCAGAACAGCCAAATGGTTATGATTTTAACGAATTTGGTGATGATAATGGTGAATTAGATGGATTCCGCGAGTTTGCTCATGATACAGGCTTAACTCAACAGCAAGCAAACAATATATTAAGCCTATATTCACAAATACAAGAACAAGAACAAGAATCTAATGATAAACAATTAGATGATATGAAAATCCAATCTCAAATTTCTCTTCAACGTGAGTGGGGGAGAGATTATGATGGTAAAATGGATTATGCCAAACGTGCTTTTGGGCAAATTGGCACACCAGAACTTAGTAAACTGATGGATGAATCAGGTTTGGGTAGTCACCCCGAGGTGATCCGAGCTTTTTCAAAAGTTGGTGAGATGCTTGGTGAAGATTCGCTTGTCATAGGATCAGGTCTTGGTGCTAATAGCATGTCTCCTGATGAAGCAAAAGAAAAAATACAAAGTTTGTATAGAGACAAGGAGTTTTCAGAAGCATACAGAGACAATCGCAACTCTGGACATAAAAATGCGATGAATCAAATGGATAAGCTTTTTAAAATTGCATATTCAAGCAAAGGGCGAGTCCGTTAATATCACGCTTATTATAGGTTAGACCGAATAAAAACAGCTAGTAAATAGATAACCAATTGGCCTCTTAAACGCTGTTTCGAGACCCTTTATGGATAATCTCTAGGTTAGAGTGATTTCTAATCGGAGTACGAGTGGTTCGTTCTCCAAGATTTTTTTCATAAAGGATATTATGGCTAATTATCATGACATTGAAACGTCTTATGTACACAGATATTCTGCTGATGTACTACATTCGCTTCAACAAAAAACATCCCGGTTACGTAATTTCGTAACAAATAAACCTGATTGCTCAGGTGTTGCAGAATTTATTGATAAGATAGGTACTGCCGAAGCATTGGATAAAGTCGCACGTTTTGCTGACTCACCTGTGCAAGCAATCTCCCACAAACGCAGAAGAGTATCTGCACAGCCTAAAAATGCCGGATATTTTGTAGAAGGATTTGATACACGTAGGATGAACTACGATGTATTTCAACCTTATGCAGAAGCTACATCAATGGCAATGGCTAGGAAAATGGATGCAACTATTGTAGATGCCGCTTTTGGTTCAGCGTATGAATCAGATGGTGGAGCAATGGATGGAGCAACAGAAGTGGTTTGGAATGATACTAATTTCCCAAATCAGTTTATTGCTAAAACATTTTCCTATGGTACTGCAACAGATGCAATGAGTGGTATTGTAAGTTCTAATGCTTCTGGTGGTGGTCGTACTTTATCAATCGACAAACTCCTAAAAGCACGAAGAATTTTAGCAGAGAATGAAGCAGATCAATATGATGAAGGTGGTAATCCACTTTATTTTATTGTCTGTTCTGCCTCTCAGATTGAAGCTTTATTGCATTCAACTCAAGTGCAAAGTTCGGATTATAATAATATTCGTGCATTAGTAGAAGGTCAGACAAACTATTTTGCAGGATTCCAGTTTATCAGGTATGAAAATATGCCTACTACTGGAAGTGGTGCAACATTAGTTGAGTCATGTTTGGCTTTTCACCCACAAGGTTTAGCATTTTGCTCATGGATGGACCCTGTGACTGAAATTGAACGTCGTTCTGACAAATCGTTTGTTCCATATGCATATTTTGAAATGGATATTGGAGCAACGAGAGTATGGGAAGAGATGGTCATTCAAGTTGATTGTTACAAACCAGCATAACCCATAACTGAGAAAGGAATATATGGCTAATTCATACGCAGTCGATTACAAGAAACGACATGTTACTTTACCTGCAAAGTTGACAGAAGTTGCAACTAATGGTGGTAGGTTACGTGTTTTATATGATACTTACACAACAGCATCTAACGTTGCAGATGACCTAATCTACTTTGGTAAATTACCGGGGGGAGCAAAAGTTTGGGAAGCATCCGTTTATTTTAGTGCCGCTTGTGGAAGTGGTATAACAGCAGACTTAGGTTATGCTTCTACAGCATCAACTGATGTCGATGCACTACTTGATGGAGTAGATGCAAACGCACAAATGGGTTATTTCATGCGTGGGGGAGCAGATACAGACTCAGGTAATAAAAACAATATGACTAATGCACCAGTTTCAATACCTAATGAAGTTGATATAACACTTAAGTTCTTAGGTGGAAATCCGGGTGATGGGAAAATTGTTCAAGTTCAATTAGTTTACTCAATAGACTAATTATAATCGGGGGTTGGGTAACTGACCCCCATTACAAATAAAAGATATGGATAAAACAGGAATTGCTAATTTAGCCCTGAGTAATCTTGGGGAAGCACGTATACAAAGTCTTACAGATAATAATGGTAGAGCAAGAGCATGTAATGCACGTATTGATAATGTTATTGAAACTATATTACGAATGCATGTGTGGAACTCTGCTCTTGGGAGAGCAAAATTAACAAGTGCAGGTACACCTTTATTTGGATGGAATTATATGTATCAGCTACCTTCTGATTGTATAAAAGTTGTTGAAGTTAATCCAATATCAAAATATCAAGTTGAACAAAAGAATATTCTGTCAAATGAATCTTCTTTGTATCTTCTTTATGTTGCAACTCCATCTGATATTCAAAATCTTGATCCATTACTTGCAGAAGCAATTGCTATGAAATTAGCTGTTGAAATTGCTGAAACATTAACAAGTAAACAAGGATTAAAACAAGAAATGATGCAGAAATTTGTAATTGCATTACAAGAAGCAAGAGGTGCTAACAGCAAAGATAGAACTCCTGATCGAAGAGAAGAATCTTCTTATTTAAATGCAAAAAGAGGATTTTATTCTCATACACATAGAACATTTAATACACCAGAATTAGGTTATGCAGTTGACACAGGTGCTTGGAAAACTAAATGAGTAAATACGAATTTTTACAACCTAAATTTACAGAAGGTGTTTTAGCAAAATCCCTTCAAGGCCGATCTAGTGAAGAGTTTTATTCATATGGATTTAAGTCTTCTAAAAATTTAATACCTACTGTGTCTGGACCTTTAGTTAAAAGGCCAGGAACAAATTATATTGGTGATGCATTAAATAGTACCTCACGCTTTATTCCGTTTTTTAAAGATCAAGATAATACATACATATTAGAATTATCTTTTATAGAAGGAAGCTCTAACACAACTTTACATGTTTGGTCACAAGATCAAAAATTAAAAACAGCCACAGATGCAACCGCCGATTATCAAGTAACAGGATTACCGTGGAATACATTAGAAATACTTAATTCATTAAAAACAACACAAAGTGGAGATGTTATTTTTGTTTGTTCTCCTACTATGAAACCTTACAAGATTACTCGAACTTTAGATGCTACTAATAGTGCAAGAGCAAGTGATAACAGCATATGGACTGTTTCTGTATATGAAATGGATGATGGACCTTACAATGCAGTAAATATTTATTCAGATATAGATAATAGAACAGCATTTACATTAAAAATAAAAACTGAACCTAATGCAAGTTCTCATAGGGTAGAAGTTGCAAATGTAGATTTTAATACAGTCAATAATACAATTGTATTAGCAAATCATGGTCTTCAGACAGGTATGAAAATTAGGTTAGATGATGATGGTCAAAATACAGATACATACGAATCTGCACATGCAAGTAGTGGTAATCACGGATGGGGTTATTTAACTACAGATGGGAACCAAGATGGGTCTACTGTTCTTACAGATTCAGATTATTTTGTAATAAGTGCAGATGCAACAACATTTCAAGTTTCAACTATAGATGGTGGGGACGTATTAGAATTTGAATTACGTAAAGACGGTTCTGGTAATCCTCGAACAAAATCCAATGCAAAAGTAAAATTATTTCGTTATGCATATGATGCAGAAGAAGATGTAATTTTTCAAATATATAATAAACAATCAACATCTTCAGCAAATCATGCAATTACAAAAACATTAATATCATCAGGAGATGTTGGAAGATTAATTCGTATTAATCCGTTAAAAAAACCAAATGATAATATTGGGGGTGTAAGGTGGACTTGGGGAGTAATAAAAACATACTATAACTATTCTCACCCTGATCCTCCAGAAATTGAAGTAACTCTTAAATCTGAATTATCTAATACAAGAGGTACATATGGTACACCAGACTTTAGGTTAGGTGCATTTGCAGATTCACAAGGATGGCCTCAAGTATCTCAGATTTATCAACAAAGAATGGTTTTAGCCGCTAATACTTTCCAACCATCAACAATCTGGTTATCAAAAACAGGTGATTTTTATTCATTTGCTCCTACAGAATTAAACGAACAAGGCTCATCACAAACAATTGAAGGTGGAATAGCAACAGAAATAATAACAGATGCAAATGCATTAACGTTTACTTTAGATTCTGACACTCTTGATGCAATTAAATGGTTAGGTGATTCTAAAAAACTTGCTATGGGTACTTCAGCAGGTGTTTATATGCTTTATGGTTCAGAAACAAATCTAGTTGTTACACCAACAAGATTTACTATTAACAGAGAAACTTCATTTTCGGCAACTGATACTGCACCAGTAGTTGTTTCAAATGCACTTCTTTATCCGCAAATAGGAGGTAAAGATTTGCAAATGCTTACTTTAAATAAAGGATTTTCTGGTCAATGGGATGCAAGTAAAATTTCACTTAAAGGTTATGACATTATTAAAACGTCTGAAATTACAAAGTTAGTATGGCAGGAAAGACCAAATGCAATTATATGGTGTTTAATGGCAGATGGCAGATTATTGTCATTAAGTTTTGATGTTCGATTAGAGTTTACTGCATGGGCTGAACATGTAATAGGAGGAACAGATGCAAAAGTATTAGATATTGAAATGATACCAAAAGCAAGCCATGACCAGATATGGCTCAAAGTATCAAGAACTATAGATGGACAGACTAAATATTATGTAGAAACACTTGGTAGATTTCCGTCTGAAGGAGCATTAGAAAGAAATGATTATGTGTTTTCTGATAGTGCAATTACAAAAACAATTGGGAATACTTTTACTGCAAGTAATAATTCAAGCCAAATATTGATTACATCAAATAATCATGGATTAGTTAATACACAGATTGTTAGGTTTACCAGTTCTGGAACTCCTGTCGATTTACCTGCAAATTTAAGTGTTGACACAGATTACTATGTACGTGATTCAGCAACAAATACATTTAAAGTTGCAACTGCATCAGGAGGTAGTGCAATAGCATATTCAGATGCAGGAACAGGTACACATTCATGGTCTACTTCAAATATAACAGGATTAAAACATTTAAAAGGCCAGACTGTTCAAGTTTATAATGATGGAATGCAACATATAGATAGAACAGTTACTACAACAGGAGGATCAGACGAAACAATTACTCTTAATCATTATGAAAGTAGCGAAGTAGTTGTTGGTTTACCATATAACTCAGAAATAGATACCCTTGAACCACCTGCACCTCAAAATCAATTTTCATATTCAAAACGTTTAATTAAAATTGCAGTTATTGTAGAAGATTCATTAGGTATACAACTAGATTTTAATGATTTATCAGAAGAATTATTATTTAGGACAATGGCAGACTCAATGGGTCGTCAAATTGATTTATTCTCTGGTACAAGGAAGTTATCACTGTCAGGTATAGGATGGGATGTCCATACAGTTAAAATTAGTTCTAATGGGCCTCTGCCAATGCAAATTAATTCAATAATAATAGAAGCAGAAACAGGAGGTTCTTAATGGGATATTTAATGTTAGGAGCAACAGTATTAACAGCAATATCAGGAGGGATGAGTGCAACGGCTCAACGTAAGGCTAGTCGTAATTTAGCAAAAAGTAATAAAAAAGCACAACGTCAATCATTAATTACAGCTAAAAAACAAATATTACAAAATAATTACAAATCATCAGAAATTCAAAGTGAAGTATTTAACAACGCAGGAACTAAAATTGCGAATATAAATAAAGTGGCAGAGCAAGCAATAGGGTCTGTAGTTGCAGAAACAGGTGGGAGTGGTGCAGTTATTGGTACTGGCACAACAAGAGAAAATTTAAGGTTGATGGCACAAGATGCATTACAAGCAAAATTGTCTGTAGCTTTAGGAGCAAAAAGAGATTTAGATACTATTCAAAGAGAAAATAAAATGAATAATCAAATGATATGGGATAATGCTAAATATCAAAGTGATTCATATGGAGAAAGAGCAGATATGATAAAAAAATCTGCTGATAATCAGTACACCGCAAATATTATAGGTACAGTTGCAAATACAGCAGGTATGGCTTCTAAAGTTAAGTTACCTGCTAATAATGTATTTAATACAATTTGGCATAATATGAAACATGCTGAATTTGATTCTAGTAAAAATGTATCTTCAATATGGTCAAAAAAATACAATACAAATACATCACAATCTGGATAAGAAATTATAAGCATTATGGCAGAAATAACAAAACCTCAATACGATCTCCGAAATAAGGTTTACAAATCAAATTTAGTACAACCTGTAGCCCAACAACCTTTAGGTGCATCTGATTATGATACTTCAGAAGATAAAGTATGGGATGCAGTTACAAGTGGAATTAATGTATTTGCAGAGTTATTTGAAAAATCAAGTCTTGCAGCAGATAAAATTCAAGCAAGGCAATTAGTAATGAAAAAAATAGAACATTCACAAGAGTTAGATCAACAATTAAAAATGCATTTAGCTAAAACTGATCCAAGCCAAATTAAATTAGGAGATGTAATAGATAAACTAAAAAATGGCAATTTAGTAATAGGCGAAAATCTTGACATAAAAATTAATCCATTAGCATTACCATCAGATATTCCAGACAGAGTGCGTGAATTAACAGAATTGGAATATATGAGGATTGATGGAGCATTATACAGTTCTTTATTAGAACACACAGAAAAAGCACAAGAAGCACAAGATAATTTTGTGTTAAATAAAGAATTATTAAATTTAAGTAATTTGTTATCTGAACAATTAAATAAAGGGTTGCCAGAAGATGAAAACATGAACAGTCCTATATTTAATAAACTATTACAATCTGCTTTTATGGCTCTTGATGATCGAGAAAGTTATGGTTCTTTTGATCCAATAGAAATAAAAAAAGGTAAACAACAAATAATACAATTATTTTTAGAACGTAAATATAAAAGTGATTTATTAAAAAATAAAGATAAAGCAATAGAAAATGCACAAAAAGGTTTTTATAAATGGACAGGTAATTTAAACATACAGGGTGTTTATCCAGAAAAAAAAGGTGATGTAGTTACTATAGGATTAGCACCTAAATATTATATGAATGATGCATTAACTAAAAAAAGTATAGAAGAAAGGGAGAATGAAGAAAATAGAAAAAAAGGTATAGAAGAAAATAAGTATAAAATACTAAGGGAACATAATCCTAATAATGAAGAATATAATGAAGATGTATTAAGAAAGGAACTAATCAAAGCAGATGTAGAACCATGGCAAATTGAAAAAATGCTTTTCCAAAATGATGCTGTCGTACAAAGACTTGAAGAATTAGATATTGCTGAAGAAGATAAAAGAAAAAAAGTTGATGCAGGTATTTTGATAACTGAAATAGCTTTATTAAATTTGAGAGATCGTGAAGCTTTCTATAATAAATATACAAATATTGAAAATGGTCAGCGAATTTCAAAAAGTAATGAAGATTTAGAAAAAATAACTGGAAATAAATTTTTAACAGAAGATTACATAAATAAATTTATTGCAGGAAATATTAAATATGACCAGAGAAAAGAGGAAGAAGAAAAAAGATTTAACCAAAATTTGTTAGTTGAAAATGAAGAACTAAATATAAGGGTAAATCCTAATTCTGACAAAGATTTTATCCATAGATTTGGTATTTTTGATAAAGAAGGTAACTTATCATTAAATAAAGAAGCAGTTGATAATGACATTCGTTGGAAAACTCTTTTCCCAATCCCAAGTGAAAGATACAAAAAAGTAACAGAATTACTTTTTATTTCACAAGCTCAAATATTAAGTGAAGAAAAAACAGAAGAGAGAGAACAAAAAAAAGCAAAGGCAGATAATAACGATATTCTTAATGCTAAACAACAAATTATAAGAAATAAAATAAACAATATAGGCACAGACGTAATATTAAATAAAGAAATTTTACCAAACAAAAAACTTACTATAGAGCAAGAAATTGAAATTGGCAGTTTTGACCTTAAATCACAAAACGTTTTAGATATAGTAAATAAAGTAACACAAGATTCAGTTGCAGTTTTACAGGAAAATTTAACTTATTTAAAAAACGAAAAAAAAGAACCTTATTTAAAAGATTTTATTAAACGTGCAGAAAAAACAGTAACAGATAGATTAAAAGAATTAAATGAAAAACCACTTGATCTTGCATTTATAGAAACAAAGCAAGATAAAAAAGATGATATTGATTGGGAGGCAATAGATTTGTGGTATGAACAAAAAGGAATAACTAGAGGTTCAAATTTAGTCCCTCGTTATATGATTGATGATTTTACTAAAAAATTTAATGACTCAAAAAATTATCAAGAAGTAGCAAACTTGAAAAATTTTATTCAAAGCAAGTTTAATGAAAAAGGAGGAGAAAAAGCATTTTATGAAGTCCAACAAAATTTACCTGATGTATTATCTGCATTTTTAGATATAGATTTAGAATATGTAAATAGTAAAGCAGAAATATTTGAGGCAATAAAATCTAATGTAGCAGGAAATGTTGCTAATGATCCTACAAGTAAAAATGTAAATAGACTGATTATGCAAGCCCTTGAAAAAAGTTTTCCTGCACAATTTGAAAGTCAAGCAAGGAGGAACAATCACGTAAAATTAATAGAACGAGTTTATAATGCAGAAAAATTAAAGTCTGTTTATGAAGAAAACAGTACTACTGTTAACAGAGTAATAAAGGATTTATATGGGGATTATGAAGTATTAGAAAATACAATGAATACAAAACTTGTATTTCCAAAAAAACTATTAGCTCCATATGCATTAAATGATAAACATATGAGGCAATCAATACCTTGGTTTGTATTTAAACAACAAAAAGCAGGTAAAAAAATAGGTATACAAGGAATAAATGAATATAAAGATAATTCACTTATAGAGATTTTAAGAGATATACTTAAACCTGATGGAGGTGGAGGCAACCTTGATTGGACAGTAGTTAATGACATAAATCAAGGCACTAAAGTAATGTTAGTTCATAGAGTAAATCATATTACAAAAATAATAGGAACTATGACAGCAGACGATGAGCCTATTAAATATTCAAGAGATGAAACAATAGAGAATTTTGCAAGTAAAGATGTAGCTGAATATGCAGATAGTTTTAATGATGAGTGGGATAAACTTAGTTTATGGTCATTTGTTGAAGCAGATTTTTCAAGGGAAAAATTCTTAGACTTTTATAACAATAGAAATAAATACATGAAACGACCTACATTTATAGGAAGCAATGTGCTTAGTGGTAGTTTGTCAAGAGAAGCAAGCGACCCCGGAAGAAGAGAAATGGAATTATTTTTTATTCCATTAGGGGAAAAAATTCTAGAATTTGAGAAAAGAAATAACAGAGAAATTGAATTAGAAGAATTAGAAGAATTATATGAAAAAGAATTAAGTAATCGCTATACAATAGAAGATAGGTATTTAACAACTATAAATAAATGGGCTACAGAATACATGCAATCTTTTGGGAGTAATTAAAATGGCATATCAAGAATTATATGTAGAACAATCACCAAGTATTTATATGGAGAGATTAAATGAAGCAATTTCTCAATATCAACCAAGTAAAATTGATACATTTTTGGGTTATGCAGATCAAGCATATATGTATTCTCCTGCGGCTTTTGCAATTGAATATTTTGCACAATTTCAAAATGAAACGCTAATTGAAGAAAAAGATTGGAACAATCAGCATGATTTATGGGGTGATGGAACATTATCATGGCATGAAGATTTAACAGAAGGCCAAGCAATAGTAGAAAATAGGGTAAAAGAAAGAGAAAAAGAATTATCAGTTTTTTTAAAAAATACTGATCCTTGGAGTCCTGTTGCACTTGCCGGGTCATTAGGTATGAATTTAGGATCATGGGAAAATTGGATTCCGATAGCAAGTTGGATGGGGCATTTTAATAAAATAAAAAATATTGCGCCAAAAGTTGATTTTATTGGATCAATAGATGGCTTAATTCCAGTAAAAGAAGGAATAGCTAAAGTACCATTAACAACAGCACAAACATTTGGATTAAGAGTAGCAGATGCAACAATAAGTGAATCTATATTTCAAACTACTAAAAATATGTTTAATAGTGGTCGTGGAAAAGAGACAGATTATTTACAAAGTGCAGTTGAAGTCGCATTAGCAACAGCATCAGGAGGTGTTTTAGCATCTTTCAGTTTTGCAAAAAAATTAAAAGATATACCTTTAGAAAAACATTTTGAAAATATGTCGTTTCGTTTAACTGAATTAAGAGATGGTATACATGCAAGATATTTTGACAAAGGAAGATATTCTGAACCAGAACTAAACAGAGAAAGTGTATTAGATGAGTTAAAAACACGTTCTAGTCAATTGGATGAAGATGTAAGATTAACAAGTGATGCATCTAAAGATAGGGTAAAAGCATATGGTCAAAGTTTAATAAAAGATTCAAAGAAATTTGGAGAAAAAGTATTAGAAACATTACGATGCGTAAAACTAAATGGCTGATCCATGTAAAAATATACTAATAAAAGAAGGTCTTGACAGTACCCATGCAGAGGAAATTATTGATTTAATGAAATCTGGTAAAAGCATGAGCCAGATTACAAAAGAAATAATAGATGGGGTAGGTGTTAGGGAACTTAGAAATACAGGAGATATATTATCAAAAAACAGAGGTGATGATTATTTAAAATGGTTTGATAATGTAGCATCATCTTTAAAAAGACCATATAAAAGATTATTTGACTCATGGGTAGGTAGCAAAAATAGTATAAGCTCAAATGCTCAAACAAGACAAAAATCAAGAGCATCTATGATTGCGGCTGAATCAGGAATGACAAATTTTGAAATGTTTTGGTTAATTAATTATGATACAAAATTTCAAAAAGCATTTATTCAAGAATTACATAATTCTAGTGGTCAGATAACAAAAAATAATCTTGCATATAAATTATCTGAATCAGTAAAAAAACATAGAAGTCTCCAAATAAAGGAAAGTAATTTATATGGTTCGGGTATGTTAGAAATAGAGAATTATGTAACATCTGCATGGCATGATGATTTTCGTATTCGAGAAGCAGGAATGAGTAAATGGATAAATGATATTATACCACTTTTAGATTTTGAAGAAACTCGTAAACAAGCAAAGTTGGTTAATAAGTCAGGCACGCTAGAAGATGCATACAAAACTATTGTAGGAGAATCCGCAGAAGGAGCAGATAATTTACTTATAGATTCAATGCATATGAAACGTATACTTATATTTAAAAATGCAGAATCAATGATGACATATAATAAAATGTATGGTCATAAAAACATATCCAAAGCAGTTTTTGAAAATATGGATATGATGGATAATTATTTAGCAGTAGGAGAAACAATGGGATTTGGTGTTGCGGGTAAGGCATTAAAAAATCCTGATTATATTCCTGGTAGTAAAGAACGTAAAGTATTTAGAGATACATTCTCACCATTAAGAGAAGCAAAAAAAAGGATTGTAGCTTTAAAAGATATGGGGAAATTGACAGAAGGAGAATACAGTAAGTTAAGTGCAGGGTTAAGAGAAATTTCTGGTGAAAATTATATTATAGGTAGACCCGGATTAGCAAAATTTCAAAGCAATTTTCAAAGTTGGCAAATTATGTCAACTCTTGGTAAATCAATGTTTAGTACAGTTAATGATTTATGGAGTGCAGGAGTATATTTACATTTTCAAGGTGTAAATCCATTACAAGGATATTATGGATTATTAAGACATATTTTTCGTTCTGCAACCAGACAAATTTCAAGTCAAGAAAAAATTGGTATTTTTAGAGCATTAAAAACTGGGGTAGATGGTGCATTAGATACTAATTCGTCAAGATTTTTGGCAGGAGGAACAGTCCCGGGGTTAATATCTCAAGGTGCAAATGCAATGTTTCATTTAAATGGCATGAATATGTGGACAAATATGTTAAGAGATGGTTATGCATCTATGGTTTCACATGATTTAGCAAAAAATTTATCAAAAAATTTTAACGAACTAAATCCACGTTTAAAAAATAATTTAGTCGAATATGGATTTACAGAAAATGATTGGAAAGAACTAAAAAAAATAGGCAGTTTTAATGCACAAAAATATAATAAAAAAGCAAAAAATTGGGAAAATTTTATTACATCAGATTGGATAGAAGAAAGAGGTGGATCAAAAGCATTAGGTAGGAAATTAGATCAGTTTTATGTTCGAGAAAGCAGGTTGGCTATACCAGAAGCAGATGCATCAGATAGAGTAATGATGTATGGCAATCACGATAGAGGCGATCCGTGGGATGTAACAAGGAGACTTTTTTTTCAATTTAGAACACATCAAGTAAACATGGCAAGGAATTTATATCCACGCATGTTTGAAATAGGATTACCTTCAATTATTCATGTAATACCGGCGTTAGGGTTAGGTTATACGGCAATGGCATTAAAGAATTTAGCTTCTGGAAAAGAACCACCAGATCATGATAGCCCTGATTTATTAAAAGATGTTTTTGTACAAAGTGGTATAGCTCCATTAATAGGAGATTTTTTAGCAGGAGAATATGCAAATTATAATCACAATATTGATGAATCAATTGGAGGTCATGCATATTCTAAATTTAAAGATTTTGGAGAAATGTTTGTAGGGTTAAGTACAGGAAACAAAGATGCATCAGATGCATGGAAATTCTTGCGCTATAATACACCATTCGGTAATCTTTTTTATACAGAAGCAGCAATAAATTATTCGTTGTTTTATGGTTTAATGGAATCACTTAATCCGGGCTATACAAGTAATATGGTTTCAAGAGCAGAAGGACAAGGTACAGAATTTATATTTAACCCCAATAGTGGTTTCCAATAAGGAGAATAAAACATGATTACTAATGATTTAAATAGAGTTGATTTTACAGCATCAGGTAATGCAGATAATTATGTATTCCAATCTTTAGATGGCTCAGTACAAGTTCAAGTTAAAGAAAAATCACACATTAAAGTTTATGTAACAACAACTGGAACTTTTACTGCAAACAGCACAACAAACGTCTTTACTGATACGGGGCATGGACATTCAGATGGTGATGTAATTACTTTATCCGCAGGAACAAAATTACCTGGGGGGCTTTATGCTAATACTGATTATTATGTAAGAGATAAAACTTCAGATACCTTCAAATTAGCTTCTACATTAAATGGTACAGCTATAAGTATTACAACTACTGGTACAGGAACTTTAACATGGACAAAAACTACACTTAAAGTTTTAGATACAGATTATTCGATAGCAATTAATACAAGTAATGTTGCAACTATTACATGGTTATCAGGTAAACGACCTGCAAACGATATTAAATTTTATTTTGTACGAGAAGTACCACATACACAAGCATTAGATTTATTAAATAATTCATTAATAGATGCAGAATCTTTAGAAAACCAATTAGATTTAATTGTAAATCAAACTCAGCAATTAAGTTCAAGATTAGATAGAGCATTAACATTTGATGATAATTTAATTAGTACAGAGACTACAAAAGATCAAGGTAGTGTTAACGCAGGATTAGAATTAAGAAAAAACAAATCATTAAAGTTTGATGCAGAAGGTTTTTTAAACATAAGCAATATAAATATTGATGAAGCTGAAGATTTTTTATTAGAAGCAAAAAGTTATGCAACTGAATCAGGTGCAGTAGTAAATCATTACACAGATGGCAACCCAACTCCGCAATCTAATGTTTATTCTGCAAAAGAACATGCTATTGGTAACGCTACACCTTCATCTAAGAATTATGCGACTAAAACAGATGGTGTAGTAACAGGATCAGATTATAGTGCAAAAGAATATGCACAAGGAACTCAGGCTTCAACTGGTGGATCAGCTAAAAGTTGGTCTACAAAAACTGTTGCAAGTGGTGCAGTAGATGGGTCTTTATATTCTTCTAAAGCATATGCTCAATCAACTACAGCAGGAACAGACACATATGGAGGAAGTGCAAAAGGTTGGGCATCAACAGCATATAATACACAAGTGCCGGGTGGAGGATCAAGTGATCGTTCTGCATTGCATTATTCAACAGATGCTTCTAATTCTGCTACGTCAGCAAGAAATAGTGCATTAGCAGTTTCTAGTGTATTTGACAAATTTGACGATACTTATCTTGGTTCAATGGCAGATAATGCTACAGCTACGGATGCTGATACTACAGGGTCATGGTCAAAAAATTCAAGTGTTATTACAGTAGCCTCAAAAACAAATATTGTTGTAGGGCAAGAAGTTACAGGAGCAGGAATACCTACAGATGCAAATGTTATATCAATAAGTAGTTCAGAAAATAAGGTGACTTTATCAGCAAACATGGATGCCTCTGGTTCTAGCGTTGATCTTGATTTTAGAGGACAGGGAGTTTATGGGACTTTTAATGGGGCTAAAGACGGACCGGCTACAGACAATGATGGCAATCCGTTAACTGTTGGAATGTTGTATTTCAACTCAACAGACAACACAATGAAATCATATGATGGGTCAAATTGGATAGCTGCCACAAACGCAGGAATGTTTACAGGAAACGTAACTTTTACTGGTAATGTAACTCATTCTGGTAATATTGAAACATCAACTACTAAAAAAGTTATACAAAAAGGAGCATTTATGCAAAGTTCAACACATCAAGCATTATTTATAGGAGGTTAAATGGCGATCCCAAGCGGTAGCGGTAGCGAAATTTTAAAAATAGCACATATAGCGGGAGTTACAAACTCTGAAAATGTTGTCCTTAATGGAGTAGCTAATCATATTTATTCTATAATATCTATTACTGTGTGTGAAACAGCAGATAATAATGAAACATTTGATATGTACATAGATGATGATGGAGGTGGTACTGATTATTATATTGTTAAAAATCAGCCATTAGGTGCTTCTCAAACATTTATATATGATAATAAATTAGTTTTATCAGGAACAGATCATCTTTGTATTATTGCAGGAAGTTCAGCAGATTTAGATGTTACAATTAGTTATATTGATCAAGACTGGAGTTAATTATGGCAGGATTAATTTCTACACAAAATTATGGGCGTACGGGACAAATAGTTAATCCTATGTGGTCATTAAAAAAAACATCATCACAAACTAACTTTCCAACAGCTTCTCAAGTAGATATTGAGTGGCAAACAACAAAGTTTCTTCAAGGAGGTTGTCAACAACCTAACGCAACAAACATTGTAGTACCGCTTGCAGGAATTTATGATGTTTATTTACAACTTCATGTTACGCATTTGACTTCAGATGGTAATTATATAGATTTACGTTTTATAATTGGCTCTAGTACTTATCTGCAAAGTTTTCGATCTGAACATCATCAACAAGGAGTCGGAGATACAATACAATCACATATTATGTTAAAATTAGCGGCAGGAGATTCAATAAAAGGTGCAGTTTATATTGATGGTGGAACTGCAAATACAGATATATCAGGTGGCGACAGTGGAAGTTATTTTTCTGGTAGATATTTAGGACATTAAATGAATGAAAGTTCATAGATCACTTTTTGGAGGGGGTGGTAATGCGGTTGAAAACAGGAAATTACTCAACTTTTGGGCAAGGTTTATTATTGCGATTGCAAACAGTATTACGTTCTTGGTCTTACTCTGGTTATTGTTTTATGCAGATGTTAAAGATTCATCGCGAGACCTTATCAATATTTTGGTTGGAACATATGTTGCCGTACTTGTCAAAATTACCGATTATTTCTTTCGTGAAAAGAAAGACCCTGAGCATGAGGAAAAATAAATGCCAATAAAACAAATGGAAGCAGTAGCGGAAACTCAGATGGTAAAAGCTGTTCTACCATTTGTAGTTGCGGGAATTATGGCAGTTGTTGGATGGTTATTTAATACCGTAATGGAACTAGAAAAAACGTCATTAAAGAACGAACAGGCTGTTATAGTTATCCAATCTGATAGTGAGGATATATGGGAAGATATAGAACGCTTACAGCGCAATGTGACCAACATTAGAATACATATAGGAAACGGAAGTCGTAACCCACATCATTAAATAAGCTATGCTACACAAGTTCCAATGGGGGTTTATAGTTTTAGTTTTTATATTATTTGGAGTTGTATTTACGGAAGGAGCAGATATGAAAGCCAAAAACGCTGTTTTAGAATATCAAAATGATCTGATTCAAGAAACCTTAAATATACATACTAAAAAATTAGAAATTTTAGTTGGATCACAATATGAGTTACACAGCAAGATTGATAAACTTATAAAATGAAATGGTTTTTTCTTATTTTGCTTTTGTGGGGATATGTGATTGGTGCATGGTCGTGTTCGAGCAAAAACACCTTGGGTCATCATAAAGATAAAGGTAACTGGCAATGTGTAAATGCTCAGTTTAAAAATATAATTTGTAGATAAAGGAGAAATAATATGAAAGGCAGATATGGAAGGCGAGGAAGTATAATAACTTCTGGTCGAACTAAACACAAATCACAAACTAATGAGGGTTCTAGTTCTCGTACCACATCATTCCCTGATGTCTTGTCAAAAAGATGGGAAAATAGAATAACTGGTAATGATCCAGATTCTTTAGAAGCTCATAATATAGATGCAATTAGAAAAAGTATTATACTTAAAAAACTTAATGTAAATACTCAATCTAAAATGAATCGTTTGAAACAAGCTTTAACTCATCCACATGGTTCAACTGGAGAAGTTAGCTACCAAAAAGCAAGATCATATAAGGAGAAATAATGCCAAGTGATAAATCATGGATTGAACAATCAGAACCCGGTGGTGAAATATTTACAGATTCTTATTTACATAATGAATGTAGATATATTAGACATTGGGATTCTAGAGATGAATGGTTAAAACAAATAAAAAAAGAAAGGGATACTAATGCCAATAGTAATAGCAAGCGTAGTTAAAACCATGGCTCTGTCATTTCTAGGAAATAGCGGAGTTATTGAGAAAGTAATTATTTTATTGTTAGAGTCTCTTGCAAAAAAGACAGACTCAGATGTTGATGATAAATTAGTTGCTCTTTTAAAGAAATCATTAGATAAGAAGAAGACTGCATAATTAGCAGTTTAATTTTCCCATGTGGGTTGGAACTAGAAGACAATTCAATGGGTTATTAATCGGAGGATTAGCAATGATGATTACTAAAAATTTTTCTCAGGCAGAGGTTATGTGTCGCTGTGGTTGCGGGAGTGCAGATATGAACCCTGATTTTATGTCTATACTACAAAATATTAGGGATGAAATGAATAGACCACTAAAAATTAGTAGTGGTGTACGCTGTGTTGCTCATAATTCGAGAGTGTCATCAACTGGCAAAGATGGCCCCCACGTTCCTCGATCCAATGGTACAGCCGCTAGTGATATTCTTATATCTGGTGCAGATGCACTTAGGCTTATTGATATTGCTAGGAAACATGGGGTATCAGGAGTCGGTATTAGCCAACGTGGTCCACATGCAAAAAGGTTTATACATTTAGACATACTTAATGACTCACACCATCCTAGACCAACGATGTGGTCTTATTAGAAGGGTCCGTCAACATCAGCAAATGCGTTATTGTTTGATGGCATTTCTTGTTGCTCAAAAGTTTTATCTTTGCCATAGATGCTAGTCATATTTTTATATTCAGCAACTTGCAAATAATAATTATATCTTGTCGATTTTGGATCAGGTTGTTTTTTCCAAGCTTCTTTTATTAACTCTCCCCAAATTATAATTGAATCACCTTTTGAACAGTTCAATTTCATATTATCTGCAACTTGTCCATATGCTTTACAATCAAAATACATAACTTCTTTTGCTTTGTTTTTTGGATTGTGAGCAATACTAATATTGCAATATGAAAATGTTCCATTTCTTCCCTGCTTTGAGCCGTGATTTGGAACTTGAGTAATGTTACCTGATATTTGACAATTGTTGTCTTTATTAATAGCCATTTTTTCCTTTTATAATGAGTTTATTATTATGTGTCCTGTTCCATCAGTCCACAGTTTAGTAGCTGTTACTTTCCAAACAACAGAATCTTCTTCATAAACAGAATCTTTCCACGCTTTTAAATAGTTATCAAGATCAGGTCTTTGTTGATGGGGTTCACCATTCATTTCAGATTTTTTCTTCTTTGACCAAGATTTTGGCATAGGTATATAGAAACCTATTTCAAAAATTTCAAATTGCAAATCATTGTCATAAGATTTGATTTTGTCTTTTACTTGATCTCTAAAATAATGGTACTTTGCAACAGCAGGTCTTTTTTTATCACCAACTTTCCAACGATCAGAAAATGTCATTCTAGGTTTGGGACATGGAGCTATGTTTAATCTGATTACTGGAATCATATTTTCTCCTTTTTTCTTTATTAGTCTCTTTTGCATTGTTTCTTAATTCAGCATTTCTAAGTCTTTTATCAAATAGATAGTCTTCATAGCAGTCATTAGAACAATATTTTGTACGTTTTTGCATTTTTTTTCTTGATTGACGAATTAATTTATTACAAACAATGCAATATCGTTTTTGAGCTAATCTGATTTCTTTGTATTTACGCCAATCACAATTTGCATATTCAATATCCATATTTATCATATAATTTATCTGGAACAGGAAATTTAACACGTTTCCCTAGTTCAATTAGTTTTTCGTTTACAAACCATATAATGTGATTTTTTCGGTTAGACATTTTGTCATTATAAAATGGTCCAAACTCAGGTTTTGGAATTTTTTTTTCTGCAAGCATAAATAATTCTTCAATAAATTTATGATCTTCTTTTGTCATGTGTTTATGCGGAATTTTTAATTTACATTGAGAACATTCCATGTTTCCCCTTTTTTTGTGTTCTCAGATCGCCTTGTACGCTAATAAAGCTCAGATACGTGACTAATCATATTGACTAGAAACCTCTATTTTTGTACAAAACGATCTGAATATTATTTGTATGTAACTATAGATTTACCATCTTTATCTGTTGTGATAATTCCTTGTTTACCATTTTCATAAAAATGCGTTGGTTTATCGCATAAAGATATTGGCTTTGGTCCTTCTGATTTGTATAAACTTATAAATTTTTTTATACTTTTCTTAATTTCTTCGTCATTTCTTGTTCTATTATCCTCAATTGACAATAGTTCAGAATTGTTTTCTAATTTCTGACGTTGAAGAATTGATAGTCTAGCTTTTAAAAACATGGGAATACTTGGGAATTTTGTTTCTGCGTCTTCCCCTGGTTCTGTTAGAAGATCATATGTTTTGTAAAGGAGCGCTTGTTTTTCATGTGCTTCTTCTAGATTTTCTGAAGAATAACCAATTTTACGCCACCATGTGTTTAAATCTATTTCATTGTATGGTTTGTTAAATGCACTTGTAAAAGTGGCAAAAAATTCAACAAACTCTTTTGTCGGTTCATTAATTTTCATCATAATTTATCTCTTTATTAATTTGATTGATTGAACGAAATGGTACTTTCATTAACTTTGAAGAATCTATTAAAGAAGTGTTTTTAATATTTAAGGAATTTTTAGGAACAGGCATCACAAATTCACCTTTTTCATGTTCAGAAGAACTTAAAAATTGGTGTAAGTCTTGTTGTAATAAAATTTGTAAACCTTCTAAATATTGAAATTCTTTTTCTTCGTTATGATGTTCAATTTTATAGGCATCTACTCTATTTTTAACCGCAGAGTAAATTAATTGAGGTGATAAATATTTTATTTTTTGGTATTTTTGAAAACTAAGTTTTTTCTTAGTTCTATTAATTGGCTTTTTAGGATATAGATTATATACAGCCTCAAAATTAGCTGTATAATCATTTTTAGACTTATTAAAAGAAATATTAGTATTATTATTATAATATATACTATATTTGTCTAGGCGTGGTGCCACCCCCCTATGCTCACCATGAGTAGGGGTATAGTCAGAAAAACTATAGATATTAATAGACGTTGAGCCGTCATCTCTTTTTGATGACTCAACTTTGATGACAGCTCTATTTTTTAATCTTTTAATAACTCTTGTTACAGTGGATGTCGATAACCCTGTTTTGATTGACAGGAATTTCCTTGAAACTTTTGCTCCATTTTCTCTCATTAAATATCCAAGAGATAACAAGACTAATGCTTCAGATGGCGAATAATCACCTTCTAGCAATGACCAAACAAATTGAAGTGGTGAAATCATGAACTCATCTCTGCTTCAAATTGGGCTTCTTCAGCAGACATTTCAAATGGCATCTCATCATCATTAAAAAATTGTTGCAAAAACTTAATATGATTGCGTATTTCCACTTTTTGTTCGTTATTTAATAAAGATTTATCTATATTTTTATTAGCCCAATTGCTTGGATTATCTTTTGCTTCTGGATAATGTTTGCAAAAAGTTTTTATAACGCCAGTTTCTTGAACTGTTCTATTACTGTCAGCTAAAATCGCCAAACACCCAGGAACAGTTGATTTATGCTCTTCTGCAACATCGCTAAAAATAGATGCATTTAACTCATTCAAACAATTATCTAAATCGAATTTTGATTTATTTAATTTGGATTCCATCTTTTGTTGTATCGAATCATTTTTTGTTTTATTTGTTTTTTTATTTACTTCATTATTAGTTTCTGCATAGTTACCATCATCATCTTCTTCTGGTCCTGCTGACATAGAAAAAATCGCTTGAAGTACCACTCGTTTTGAGTATGTAGTTGCAGAACCCATCCCTTGCGGAGTATTCTTTTCTAAAATTAAATCAGAAATAAATTGGATGTAATCAGAATGATCTTTATGGAATAAAAGAGTTAGTAATTTGTTTTTTCCTATTGGAGATTGCATGACGACTAAACCCACTTTTTGTAATGATGGATTAATCTTTTTTAATAGTTGGTCAAGATTAATGTATTCACTATTGTAAAAAGGATTCTTAGAATCAGGGTTTATCCCAGTTCCAAGAGCCGTTTTAACTTTATACATAGAACTAAAAATATGTTTAGGATTCCCTATAACTGCAAAATTTAAAGTAGATTCAATATTTTCCATTAATTTTCTCGTTAAATTGTTAAAAGTTTATAAATTTAATAAATAAATGTAGCGTAATAACATCGTTGTTCTATAATCTGCAACTGAACGCATAAATTTACATGTGTGTTTGTTTTTGGTTAATAACAAAGTTGCGTTGTTTTTTTATGACAGTGTGCAATGGGGAAAATCTAAAAAAACCAAATGCACATTTAGAGAGGCCAAAAATCATGCTTTGATTATCACGCTACTTTAGTTGTAGGAAATGTTAACGATAAAGTATTTCCATTTTTTGATTTTCTTCTTACAAGATTACAAAGAATTTCATCGTTGTCTTTTAATCCCTTTGCTTCGCCTATTTCTTTTTTTGCAATAAAAGCTAAATTTTCTAGTTTTTCAGTATTAAATTTAATTTCTTGTTTAATTTTTTGTTGTTCTTTTAAATTTATTTTTAATGCAGGAGAAGCATTTTTATAATAAGATAGACGTTCTTTTTTTGAGTCAATGTAAGCCAAATCTTTATTGTTTATTGGTTCTGGTTCAATTTTCTTTTCAACATAATCCCAAAACTGTTTTGCTACCGCCACGTATGTGGTTACTGTTTCGTTATTACGCTCGAATGGTAAATGAATTACTTTTTCACCTGCATACGCAAATACGTCTATTCCTTCAATATCTGGTCTACACGCCAGAATATGTAAGCACTGTGCTTTTACAGAATCAGGGATAAAATATTCGCCATCTTTTTTCCATGTTGTCGCCATTGTCATGTAGTGCGGACACTTTATTTCTGCGAGCCTTGGTTTCCCAATTATTTGACCATCTATATGACATGCCATAAACTCTAAATCAGGGCTGTAATAAGTATTCTTATCTTCTCTAACAGAAATATCAGGATGAAATATTGGAATTAATCTGTCTCTAATGACAGGTTCTAATTCTCGCCCTCGAATAATATTAGGTTCGTTAGAAATATCTTCTGGAATAATTTTATTGACTTTTTCGTTCCAAAGTGTAATTGGAGTGCGTGGGGAACTTTTGTATGATGCAAATAGGTCTAAAATTACAGGGGCATCTGAAGCGAGTAAGAACTCGTTTCTCATAGAGTAATCGTTAACTTCAAAGTTTATTTTCTCCATTAGAATTTTTTCTCCTCTCAAAATATGTAGTAAATGTTGGCTTGTTGCGTTTAATATGCTCTAAACGTTCTTCTTCTATTTTTTGGATTTCTTTTGATACATGTAGATCACGTATCAAATTTCGTAGATTTTCTTCAGAATATTTCATGAAAGCATTTTTCTATATTCATTTTTTTTATCTTCAAGAGCTAAATGAATTGCTGAAAGTATTTTCCCATTCATGCGCTTACCTCTTACCACCATACTTACGTAAGGCAGTGAGTAGCCCAAATCGTTAGCAATTGGTTCTAAGCGAACTTTAAATTTGGTACATTGTTCTCGGAGTGTCATTATTATTAATGTGGTAAAAGATTTGCATTAGTATATTTTAAGCTTGCAATGTTTGCTAAACTTTACTATTGTATTTTTTTATATACAAAAGTGTCAAGTCAAATCCTTAAAATTATAAAGGCAATTATGTTTACAATCTGGGTTAAGAAAAATTTCAACAGAAATTGGCGAGGGCAACGATGGATATTTAAACATCCACCCCCTATATACAGAATACGAGGGCTTCACTCTATAAAACGAGCAAAAAAACTTCAAGAAAAGCGAGAACAAACTGGGCGTTATTATGTGTCTATTTTAGAAGATTTATTTAGAAGATCAGCAATCGGCAATTTGCAGGTAATACCGCCTACATCAAAAGTAGGACAAATATGGGAACTAATTATTTAAAGGCTGATTTGCTAACAGTAAAAGATATTGTTTCATTGTTAGCAGAAGATGCAAAAACTGGTAAAAACACTGCTGAACTTGCAAGGCGAATGGGTATGCAACCTTCAGCGTTGCAAAATGCTCTTTCTCGTGGTTCTATACCATTTAGAGGTGTTTTTAATTACTGTAAAACTGAGACAAAACCGATGGAATATTTTCTTACTGGGTATGATCCTTTCGATCAAGAAGAATTTAATCGAAGGATAATTAAAATGCAGTTAGAAAAAGAAAAACTTGAGCATGAACTAGAAATGATAAAAGCTGAACGTGATCGGTTATTATCTGTTATTAGTGGAGAATTTATTAAAAATAAATAATGTCTCAAGTTAGAAAAGATTACTACCCTGTTTACAAAACTAAAAAGTGGCAGGGTAGGTTTCACTTTATCAAAACGTCATGCGGTAGAGCAAAACAATTAACTTTATGTACGTTTGATGAAGCTGAAAAAACATCAAGCGGTAAAAAAAGAAGTAATAGTGCAGTAGAAAATTATATTCGTCAAAAATGGGAAGATAAAAAAGAAGAATTAATAAAATCCATAAATTATATCCCCGATGAAGATAAAAAAGTTATTTTATTAAAAGATGCAATTAAAGAATTTAATTCTTTTAATATATCTATGTACTCTCCTACTCATAAACGTGAGCTAACCAGACATTTTAAATTTTGGATTAAAAAGCTTGGCAACATTCCAATTGATAAAATCACTCAAAAAGAAGCCGTAAAGATTCGTAATCGTCTAAAATGTGCTGATTCTTACAAAAATAGACATTATTCTGCGTTATCTACTTTATTGACAGCCTGTGTTGAAGATCACGAATTTATTAATTACAATCCTCTCTGGAAATTAAAAAAGAAATATAAATTACAAGAAAATAATAATGTTGGTAAAGCACTAAGTATTTTACAGCTACAAGATTTATTAAAAGAAGCAAAAAATATATTTGATATTAATGATGATTATAAAGACGATAGAAAAAGATATTTAAGAGAAAAAAATAATGATTTTTATTTGCTTATTTTAATGGCGATTTATACTGGTGCAAGAATGCAAGATGAATTAATTCCTCTCAAATGGTCTGATTATGATGGTACTAAATTAACTTTTAGAAAGACCAAGAACAAGAAAGATCGTGTATGTCCAATATGGGGTGATGTAAAATATTTATTAGATACAAATGAAAAAAAACGTGATAAGATATTCATGTTTGTTGATTACAGGAAAAAATGGAATAAACTAAAAGTAAAAGCAAATATTAGTAATTTTACTCCGCATGATCTTCGTCATTCAACTGTAACTTGGTTATTAGAAAACAATGTTCCAAAAGAAACTGTAGCTGAAATTGTGGGACATAATTCTGATGTTACAAAGATATATAATCATATAAGGCCAGAGCATCTTATAGAGTCTGTAAAAACGCTAAAAAAGCAACTCAAAGTAAAATGAATGTAATATAATTTTAAGCAATCTCTATAAGATACTGAAATTATTATAAGGACATTACGACTCATAATCGTCCGGTCGCTGGTTCAAGTCCAGCCTGGCCCACCATAATTTGCAAGGGTTTACAAGGGTTTTACGCTAGTTTGTAAAGTTCATATGAATGTAAAACAATGTAATATATTTCGACAAAATCGCTTCCCAAAGTAAAATCAATGTAAAATTTTTTCATTTATACTTCCTCCTTTTCTACAAGTTCGTCATACTTATCTGATCCATAGTTCTCATTTATAAAATCTTGTGCATCACACAAAACTTCATTAGCATAGTTACGATTAGACGCAAAAATAGCATTTGAAGTTCTAATTAAATGCGTCAATAACTTTTCTTCTCGTTTTGTCATGCAACCTCCTTTAGTTCTCGAATTACAAATTCCATAGCTTGTATCGAACCTTTCAGGATAAGAGCATCATCACCTTCATTCCCAAAGTTTTTAATCATCATCTCTTTATCATGTTTGACAATCTCTTTGAGTTTTTTTATAAATTTTTTCACATTCATATGGTTCATCAACAGCATATGAAAATTTACCCCCTTGTGTTCTCTTTTTATACTCATACTTCCTCCTTTTCAATTACTGCGAACTGTTCCCATAGAGCAAAGTTATCCTCTATGGCTTCTGTTATTGCTTGTACTAAAGTGTCAGCAGAATTTACTCTACTGTTATTCTGAAAGCAATCTTGAATATCAACATCCCATTCTCCTTGAGATTTTTGCATTTTAACTTCACAATCCCAGTGGACATCGCCTAACTTTTTTCCTCGTTTGGTTGACAATTCTATTTTGCCTTCAAACCTTGCTTTTATGTTACTCATTTTAGTTTTCCTTTTTTTTCTTGTTTAAAAGATTACGTATTTTTCTTTTTTCTTTGTTATTTAAAAAATAAATCCATTTTTGTTTTGGTTGCTGATAATCTCTTCCTCTCCAATATCCTCCTTGAGTAAATCCATAAAAATAAAAGTTCACAGCTTTAAAAACAGTAGCTAGTTCAGATTTTTTCAGATAAGTTATTAAATATCTTTTTTCTTTATATGTTTTTTGAATAAATTTAATAGCTTTAGATATTAGCTGAGAACATAAATTTTTATTTTTTTCTAAAACGCAAAGCCGATTGATTTCTAAATACGTTTTATCAGGTAAATTTCTTGCGATAGTTCTTCCGACCCAAACTACACCTAAAACGTGTTTGCAAAGTGGTCTATTTTTATGCTCGTTTTTTACTGCACCAAAACCAAATTTCCATCCTACAGGGGCATTTAAATGTCTATGATTTTCATTAATAAAATATTTAGCACAACTTTGTGTAATTCTGAATATGTAATAATTACTCATGCAACCTCGTTTAGTTCATTAACATCTTCAATTACTCCTTCTAATACTTCAATTCTGCCTTCAGTTACTTTTTCATCGCCATCTTCTGATATAGCTTCCAGATTTTTGTACTTGTCCATCCATTTTTGATCATCTTTTAAGATGTTATTTAATTTAGACAATAATTGTTTTTTAGTCATACTTCCTCCTTTCTTGCTAACCACTCATCCATACCAATCTTAAAAGCCACAGGATCACCCTTGAGCAGTAATAATCCGTAATTAGGGGCGTCGCAATAAATACTTTCTAAATAATCCATGTATGCAGTTTCTTTTACTGTAAAATAACTCATGCAACCTCCTTTTTAAAATCTTCTAGGTTATATATAGCTTGTGGCCAATAAGAATCCCAGTGGACATAACCATCATGCTCACCCTCATAAATTTCGATAAGTGAGGCTGAATGCTGAGTCTGCCCTATAGAAATCACCTCAATTGTTACTGAACCTCTGTGACCTTCCATGTAAAGATATGAAAGACATTTATAAAGATTACTATTTTTATTGAACCCTACTTTAGATAAATTTATGTTATGATAGTTCCAGACTGTAGTTCGGATTAGATATTTAGGTTTTGTTTTCATGCAACCTCCATATACAATCTACATAAAATCTATATGAACGATCACCAGTGTCATTTAGAGTGTCGATAGAATTTACATAATCATCACAATCTCGGCAATATGTGTGATTTTCGCAACATTCAACAGAACAGTGTTTAATAAAACCTTCTGCTCCATTTTCATCTCTCCATTCTCTGAAGAGTAGATTCCCAGAGCCACATCTTTCACATATAAATAAACTCATGTAACCTCCTTCTTTATAAGTTTTTTTATTTTTTTTGGAAGATAAAAATTTAGAGGATACCCCCCAATATTCCGGGGGGCTTGGAGTACTCGTTAGAAAAGG
>VTLG01014627.1_pt1 | contig 35518 bp, 62 predicted proteins | sample 4694571 | NCBI WGS metagenome assembly VTLG01 (sample SAMN12604809, study PRJNA352737) | marine metagenome | biome: ENVO:00000447; feature: ENVO:00000209|ENVO:00000569|ENVO:01000036; material: ENVO:00002151; isolation source: viral sequences binned using virsorter ...
ATTGTTGCACCTGCAGAGGTTAATGTTATAGCTCCATCAATATCTATACCTAAGTTAGCATTATCTGCACCACCATCAACTGTGGTTATGGTTGTTGCTCCATGTTCAGCTATTTGTATATTAAATGTATCAGCTGCATCCTGGTCGTCATATATCGTAAATTTTGTATTATCGCAATCAAATAAAAAATGCCTTTCACCAGCATCTTTAATAGCTACCTGACCACCATCTGCATCTAAATCAATATCCCCTGATACATCAAGAGTAAAGTCACCTGTAACTGAATAGGTGGAAGGTAATTTAAATTGTTTTATAGTGTCAACTTTAGATTTAATTTCATTGATTTTTTTCTCCAATGAATCAAATGATTCTCCAACTTTAATTCCATGCCACTTGTGGTTTGCTTTAATATATAGTTTTAAGCCCTCTGAGCTACGTCTAAAGGTTAAATCTCCTTCATTTCCTCTTGCATCTAAGGGTTTACCTTTACCTATGGTTGGAACGGATGATTTTCTTGCTTGAAGATTTCTTGTTGTACTTGTGCTTCTTATTGGCACTACTTAACTCGTTTAGGTCTGAATATTATTGATATGTCATTAATTTCAAAATCAGTAGGAACAACCCCAATTTTATATGTTGTAGTTGTGTCAATTACATTTCCATAACCATGGTCAACCATAGCTGAAGATAAAGTTACTACTTTGCCAAACGCAACATAATCACTTATAAGTCTTACATTGTATCTTGCTGTTCCTCCTGTAATACCTATATTATAATTATTATATATATCTCCAGTAGCGCTTGCATCAGTTTGATGTAATCTCAGGGTAGTTGTATTTGCTCCTGTAGCATCATTACAAGTTCCGCTACTATGAACGCTTAAACCATCTTCATTTGTAAGTTTTAATTGAATGCTTTTAATATTATTAATTGATGTTGATGGCTTTAATTCTGCAACCTGCCATTCACCGCTACTATTTTCTAAAGCACCAATGCTATAGTTGGTACTTGAGCTTGAACTAAAATCACTAAATGTTGTACTTCCATTTGTTGCATATTGAACTTTTACTCCTGAATGTCCTGTACACTTATATGTAATATATACTTTATAAATCTTTTTTCTAATACTAGGACTTCCAAAATCTATATCTTTTGATAAAAAATAATCACCAAAATGATACACATCTCCTAAAGACGAATTTGACCATTCAAATATATTTAGTTCTCCTTTATTTGCAGAAGAACCATCAACATAACCAATCAAAAGTTTACCATCTCTATCATTTATCATATTAGTATAATAATTTGCAGAACTTCCAGAAAAAGGAAAGATACCTTTATGATAAGATTGGTAAGCTTGCAATTCTAAATCATATATATATATTTTTGTATCAGACCCATTTTCAATATCTGTTGCATATATTAAACGATTATTCTTTTTATCAAAACCAATAGTCGCAACATCAGAGCCTGAATTTGTTATTGTATACCCATCCTCTTCAACATGCCTTGTTAAATTCTGTATTTGTTGTCCATCAAAGAACCATAACCCTGAATCATTTATCCACGCAATACCTAAATTAGTTTTGCAAACTTGAGAAGGAAGGTCAACTCCTGCATTAGGATATTCTGCTTCCAATACTTCAGACTCACCTGATACATTAATTATATATACTGTATTTTTTTTATATTGTAAAAGTCTATCTCCAAATGATTTTAATGCTGTAATACTATCTCCATCACCTACTGCAACATCAATAAAGTTTGTTTCAGGGAATGTGTCAAACTTATTGACAGGACTTCTTAACATTCTATCAGGATATGTTCTTCCCCCTTGCCTTATATTTCCAATATATACTTTTCTTCCTACAACTTCTGCACATTTATATTGTGCATCGATAATTGTTTGTTCTGTAAATAAATTTTCTGATAAGTATGTATCTACAGGTTTAATTGTTACATTGGTTCCTGTAGTAAGCGTTGCAATTGCACTTGTTGCAGGTTGCTCAAGTATTAATTCTGAGTCTCCTGCTGCAAATATAGTGTATGTTCCTTTGTTAAAATTAACTTCTGAAAACAATCTAAATTCTTTTGACGCATCATCTTCAGTTACGTCTTTCATATATATTTTAAATCCATTAATTCTTGCGTTCCATGATTTTTCATCAGTACCATAATCGTATACAGATTTAATTACGCATTTAGGTGCAACTGTAAAATTTGTCCAATCAACGGTCGCTGTAGGGGTTAATTCTTCAACTTTAAATACCTGCAAATTATCTGCATGAGTAGCTGCTGTAGTATTGTTAAAACCTCTTCCAGCTACATTATTTCCTCCAACACCAATTAATAAATTATTTGAACTAACGCTATTAACTCTCATTTGCTCTGACTCTATCATAATAATATCGCCAGCACTAAATTGAGTTCCATCGTCAACAGCTATAGTAATAGCATCAGCTGCAACAGTGCTTCCTAATGCATGTAAATTTGATGCCCCTGAACTTTGAGTTGCTGCTGTAATTTTATATCCTTGCGTTAGCAATGATTCTTGAACTTCTTGTCCTGGCCCGTCATATGTAAATGACATTGCAAAGTTCCATTTTCTTTTCAAGTCCTCATCAATTGCGTCTTCCCCAACTACTGTTATTGTTCCTATTAATTGTTGTACCGTTCCAGTATTGTTGCCACTATCTGCAGAGTCATGAGATGAATTTACAAATGAACAAGTATTATTATCAATAGCTGTAGCTAAATACACTCCGTTAAAAGCAGGCACTCCTGTTTGACCTTTTATTTGTATGTAAAATTGACCTGACGTAGGTAAATCTGTATCTCCAACATCAACGCTAAGAGTTTTTGGTGTCGTTGCATCTAAATCTGCCCAATCAGATATGTCTGATATTTTATTAGTTTCAACAAAATCTAAAACATCGCTTGTATCGTAATCTTCAATATTAATTGTAAATTTAAAATTAGCTACATCTACAGTTTCTACAATTTGTTTTCCTCTTATTGAATTTATATCTGAACTTGTATTAGATATTAATATTTCTTCTCCAACAGCAAGCCCATGAGTATCTCCACACGTTATTGTAACGACTCCATTAGAATCGGCTTCTACTTGTGTTATTCCTATATTAGGGTTTCCTTCGCCAAACTCAAGAACAACTTTTTCAGACTCTGTTGGTATGTTAGTTGTGCTTGATGTAATTTCATCATAAACTCTTAATGATTGTATGCCTGCACTATTTGCTAATGTTCCTGTTGTGCCATCTGATTTTCTTGTATTATTAGGTGGCTGAGGTGTTTGAATATCTTCAGTCCAAGTGTTAACTGAGTTTGATGTTGGGCATTCAAATAACCTATCAGCTTTTATATGCCCAAAGTATTTAGGCACATTAACATAAAAAACATCTGTATTATTTGCATGCGTTGATATTTTTGTATTTGCAAAACCTCTAATAACTGTAAACGATTGTCCTGTACCTCCAGATGTTACATACATAATCTCTTGGTCAATTTGAATAACTGAGCCTGTAGCAATAGTTACATTACTTCCAGCGCCATTATCAATTGCAAGAACTACATCATTTTTAGTGTAAGCTGCAGATGTATCAGCCGCAGCATCAGTAACATCAAAATTTGAATCACATGCTCTTAAAGCTCCATCAACATTAAAATACTCAGGTTTGACTGTAGCGACTCTGCTTCCAAGTGTAAATTTAGCATCAGTCCATCCAGCTCCTCCAGATTTGTTGGGGTCATAAATATCAATATCAACACTATCATTTGTAACTATAAAAAAGTTATCATTTTCAACAGGAGTTGCATCCATATTGTAATCATGCGAAAACATATTTAACCCGTATCCTGCTTTAAAAGATAATGTCCCATCTACATTATTTACAGACTTACCATTAACGCTAGTGTGATAATAAGTATTTCTAAACCCGCCTTCTGTTGTCAGCCTTCCAGGTCTTCTTACAGATAATGATGCTTGAGCATTTTGATTATCAGCAATATCCCTAGCATCAAACTTATTATTTGTCCCTCCATGAAACTCTAATATTTTGTATTCTTGTTTGGCCATTTACATTAATTTATTTTTGCAAATATCCCATACTTTATCGTCTAATTTATTTTTTGATGAAGATACTAAATAATCTCCAACTTTAACAAAAACTTGCTTTAATATCTTTTCGCTAAATAAATTCTTTACTATTATTGCAACGACATTCTTCATTTTTTCTCCTTGTTATTATTAATTAATAGCATTTCAATTAATCTTCCTTGTTGAAATACTTTTGATTCTAATTCATCAATTCTTTCATCTGCATCATTAGGTTCTTTAACATACTTCATTATGTCATATAGCTTAAATTGCTTTGCAAGCAAATCAATAATTTTATTTATTACCATTTTTTGCAACATATCAACAATTCCATTTTTTTAACGATAAAGACAATCTATCTTTACCTGTGTTATTGCTAGGCTTCTGTCTTTTTCTCATGCCTTTCATGCGTGCACAAAAAGATTTTCTTCTTTTAGCAGCCTTGCTTCCTTTTTTAAGTTTAGAAGGTGGGGTTGTTACAGCAGTTTTTAGTTTAGAACCAGGATTATCTCTTTTATAAGAATCAACTCCTTTTTGATTTAAACCTCCACTTGGATTCTTGCCTTCTTTACGTTGCCATGCGGGAGATTTGACTTTACCACCATCTTTAAACTGAACTGTCTCAGTATCTTTATGGAAGCAATCCATAGATATTTTTTGAGACCTTCCGCTTGCGTCTGTCTTTTTCATATTATTTTTCCTCCCATTTGCTTAAATCTAACATTTGAAGTGGCCTTTCAATTACATGGTCTTTAAGCTTATCATTTTGTATTTGTATTTTCGTTCCACCTTTTACATAAGGTTTGCCATTAGCTATTCCAATATCATAAGCAAAAAATGTACATTTCCAAAAACCACACCGAACTACTCTTGCAGGCCTTCCATCCAGTATCACTACATCATCAGTATTTAAATCCTTACCTGCAAAAATTTTTATAGATTCAACAACCGACTCTATCGTAGATTTAAATAATAAAAGAGCAATCCCAGAGACAAATAACCATACCCAGTTTCCTAACAAACCTTCTGCTTGTTTCTGTAATTCCTCTTCGTTCATATTTACCCACTTATAAGTTCACCCCACAATGAGGTTCTTCCATCAATTATTTGTATAACATGCACTGTAAAATGTCCTTTTGAAAAAAAGTCAACAATTGCAAATGCATGTGACCAGTTAATAGGTCTTCCACCAAGCCATGTGTTTTGCTCATCTCTCATGTCTTTGAGGCATCCAATGCTCCAAGCTGACTTTTGACCATCCATATGCGTTACTGAGCTTTGTTGGATATCGTGATGGTGTCCATACATTACATTCGTTCCCAAACGTATTAGATGATTCCTTGTATGCTGAACTCCAGCAAAGTGATGGCCATGGTAAAAGTGTAGTTTCCCAATTTTGAGATACTTTCCTGCTTGGTAATAATTGTATCCCCTTTCTTTTAATTTTACGCATTCGTTAAACCTATAGTTAGTTAAGTATGGATTTTCATCTACAAATCGATTCATCCAGTCATCATGATTACCTTCAATCATATACTTTTCTTTGCAATTAGCTTTATCCAAAGATTCGTCAATTAAGTCCATACCTTTATTAACATCTTTTATATCTTTGTCAATAAATGGTAATTGATACTCTAGTGGTGGTCTTTTCTTTTTTTTCCATTGCCAATGAGAACAACCATGCCACTCTCCTACATCGCCTAAATCTACATAGACATCAGGCTTTACAATTTCTATTGCTTTTTTTACTACACTGATTGCTTTCTTATCATGTAGTGGAAAATGCTTATCTGGCGTCACAAATACACGCTTTACTACGCCTTTATCTTTATTCATATAAACCTATTTTTTTAATTCATTATGTATCTTTATAAATAGATACACAAGAGAAGCTAACCCTACTAAAACTCTAACTACAACAGGTAACCATTCAATCCAAGTAACTCCAATTCCAGTAACGCTTATAGCCATAGTCTTTAAAGAGTCAATCATTATTTCTTTTTATCCTTATTTAAATCTTCTAATAATTCAATCTTGCCAAGTATCTTTAACATTTCTTTACTAATGCCTGACAGCTTCATTTCTAATTCTTTTCTTTGGTCGTTCAATGCATTATATGATTGAACTTGCTCTTTGAGTTTTTCTTCCATATTATAATTTAGGAACTGATAACGCCCTTACTCCTGATTTTCTTAATGGGTATTGATGTACCCCTTTTTCATACATCTGTCTAAAATAATTTGCTCTTTCTATATCTCCTGCATCCTCAAACATTCTTGCTTTTATGAAACAAACAACCATTGAATGCAAACCACTATCTAATCCTGCTTCTGTTTTTAAATCTTCACTTTGAGCATCAATTGTCCCATATTTAGAATGATATGTAATTCTTATTCCTGCTGAAACATCAGCCCCTTGATATGTGTCATATTTTTCTGTAGTTCTTTCTCCTGAACTTGAAGTTGTATCTTCGCATAAAATAGCCAATCTGTCATCGTCATTGTACCATGCAAAATAAGTATTTGGATATGTTCTTTTATCTGTTGCCATAAATCTCCTAAGTTAGTGAATCATCACTCCCATCACTAGCTGTCCAACTACTAGCGGTATCATCTGTATCTCCTCTTAATAATTTATGAGGGTCTGCCAACTTAGGTATCATTATATACCTATCATTAGTGTCTTTTATTTCAACTCTTTTAACATCTATTACATTGTCACTTAAAGTATACCATCTATCATAGCCTATTAAATTAGTAGTTTCAGATACTGTTCGATGTTGTTTTTGTGCTGCAATATCATCTAATGCATCATTAATTAACTGAAACATATATTGCTCAGGTTGTCTCCCAAATAATCTTTCAATTTGTTCTATAATATTTTTAGCTGTCATTATTGAGCTCCTTGCTGAGCTTGTGTAGCTCCTAGCATTTGCAGTCCTTGCGTATAATCTTGTTTTAAATTTTGTATAAGGGGTAAATATAGCTCAGGGTCTTCTTCAACAACTATTTGATATTCAAGTGCATTTATAGCTGCTCTTAACACTACTAGATATTCAGCCTCATCAGGAAAATTAGAAATTGATGTAGCAGCCCCTGGCAAATTACTTCCATCCCATGATGTAGAATTTGGTGGATATGATAAAAAATGAACTCTCGCAGGTTGGTCTGCAGAAGGGTCAGGTTTAACAAATAATTTTGGGTCACCACTTGTATCACTTTCAATCCAGAAAACAGGGTCTGTTGAGCTTGCTGCGTGCATACTATTAGAATCGCTAGCAGAACCTCCATAAATTGGATTTACTTCTCTGCATCCAATATGATAGCCTGAGTTTGCGTTTTCTCGTGTTACATGAAATACTTCTCCTTTGCTGTCTAAATCCATAGGTGTAGAGTTTGTTAAGGAATCTATTTTTACACATTTTATTTTTAACTCACGAGGAAGTAAATTAATTACTTCTTTAGCTGCATCTACAAGCCATTGATTTGCTAATATATTAAAATCTTCACCAGTTTCTGTATCTGAAGTTGAGGCTGCGTCAAACCCTGTTAAAGAATGTATTTGTTCTGCAAAATTCCAAGCCATTATCTAGCATTCCTATCAGCAATATCTTGGTCAATTGTTGTTTGGCTAAACTCAACTTTTGTTTGACCGCTCCAAGTTGTTCTCATATTAACATGATTTCTTGTGTCGTCATGCTTTGTTGGAGCTTGCTTAACTTCTACAACTTTACCTTTATCATTATCATATATAAAAATTCGTCTTGGCATTATTTCTTTTTTTTGATTTTCCCACCATACATCATTTTAGTAAGAGCTATTTTTTGCTCTGGACTTAAAACCATTCCACCACCTGCATATTTAGGCATTACTTTGCCACCATGCTTATACATAGGTTTCATAGGCTTAACCATTCCACCATGTCCATACATTGGTTTCATTGACATCATTGGATTAACCATTCCACCATGTCCATATTTAGGTATCATACCACCACCTTCCATTTCCATAGCTTTTCCTGTTTGTTTTGCATAATTTTGAGCATCCTTCATACCTTGTTCTGTATAAGGAAACTTCATTTTTCCTACTTTTGGCATTATTTTTTCCCCCTTTTGCGTGCATCAACTGTTGGTAATTTACCATAATCGTTGATATATTCCAAAACAGCCTCCGTCTCAGGATTGACTGAATCTTTTTTAATTATATATTCACCACCTTCTGCTTCAATTGGTATGCCACCTTCATTGTGTGATGGCCCATTTAACATACCACCTTTTTGCATATTCATTGATTCAGCATGTTTTAATACTCTTTTAGATTGACCTTTGTGCATCTTTGATGCTTTAACCAATTCTTTTGCTATTTGTTTTAAATCAGCAACAGAACCCTTAACAGGCCCACCTTTTTTATACTTTTCAATGTCAAGTGTTTTGGGATATCCTTCTTCACCAGGTTTGGCAGGTTTCTCCCCACGTTTACGTTTTGCGTGTATATTTGCCCATAATCCTTTCTTTTTAGCCATTTACTATACCTCCTCTGTCCAATCAGTACCAGCTAATTCTGTTAATATTTGATTGTGATTGTAAGTCGTCATTCCGTTAAAACAGGAAGGAGTATTTCCATCCCATTTAAGAATAGCTTTACTATCATCTAAAGATTTTCTTAATGTACTCATACTTGTCTGAATAGCACTAGAAATCATTTCACTTGTTATGTCAGATACATTTACTATTACCCATTTTCTATTACTATAGTTCATTAAGGGCTATCCTCCTCATAATCGCTTGTTGCATCCATATTTGTTAAAGTACAATTATTTGAATTTGTAGATGCATCATAAATAGTTGTTCCTGCTCCATTTTCTGCTCCATCTCCCATTCTCCACCATCCAATTAAATTTGCGTTAGCTACGCCTGTATCATGACGATAACTATCTCCACCATCATATATTGAAGTAACATTACTTGCAGATAATGCTGAATTGTAGACTGCCACATCAGATATATTTCCTAAAAATCCATTACCTATCTGAAAAGTGCTAGAAGAATTTGGAATATTTATAAAAGTTCCACTTGTAGAATTTATAGTTTCAGCAGAACCGTTTATATATAAAACTAAAGCATCGCTTGTATTTGAATATGAAATTACTATATGTGCCCATTTTCCATCAAGAAGACTTCCTACACTATTATAGTAGGCAAACATTCCTTCTCCATCAGATTGGTCAGAGTCTCTTTCTACTGAAAAATTTAATCTTCCAGAACCAGAGCCTGGATTGTAATTTAAATGAAAAGATGCTCCATCAGTATTATAGGAGCCTTTAGTAATTATAGGATTAGTACCGCTTGCTGAATCGCTTACTTTAATCCAAACAGATATACTCATATCGCTTAAACCATCAAATACAGTTATATCTCCAGCATCTAATCTATCATTACTGCCATCAAAATTCAATGACCATCTATCAAGCTTTGAAAAAGGCTCGTGTGAAGATAGTGAGTTTGATAAATTATTACTAGGCATTATCCTAAGTACGCTATAACTTTACCACTATCTAATTCTATAGACGCAAATTTTCCAAATATTGTTGTGCCTTTAGGAATTGTAAAATCAGCTACATCTGTTATAAAAGACATATCGCACTCAGATACGTCAACAGCAGCATCTTCTAAAGCTGTTATAGCAACATAAGGGCCTGTGTGTTCGTTTGTATCATCTATTAAAATTGCTCCTGCTTGCCCTAAAGCTGCATTTTGAGCTTCTACTACTGTATATTTATGTAATCCTTTTGCCATATTTCCTCCCTGCCCTAAGCACTGGCTGTGCGTGAATGGGTTTGTTATTGTTATATAAAATTTTTAGTAGATTCGGAGTGAGCCCTTTATACGACCCACTCCATAGTTCTACAAAACTATTAATCCTTATGAATTTGGATTATGCACTAGCACTTTCAACAAGATGAACTGTACCTATTACAGTTTTAATGTATCCGCTTAAATGCCAATTAACTCCATCACACAACACAGTCATTCTTAATCCTTCTGCGCTTTGTGCTACTGAACCATCTACAGTTATTTTTGACAATCCGTCAAAGTCATCAAGAGTGCTATTTGCACCACCTGTAACTATATATCCGTAAATATCAGTTGCATCTAAGCCAGTTGTTAGAATGAAATCTGCATCATCGTCAGAATCTACTAAAAAACAAAAATCATAGTAGACTCCAGCAGAACTACTTGCGGGTGGCAATGTAAGAGTAACATTGTTATCTACAGCAGCCATATTTACTGTAAATAACTTTCCAGACTCATCTTCCATTAAAGTTCTAGTTATAGCTGCAGCATTAGTTAATGCTTCAACAGGTCTTTTTATACCTTCAAAAGCCCCTATAGAACCGCTATTTCCATTTAACACATCACTTCTCATTATAGAACTCCTTCTAGGTTGAACAACGCATGTGTTTCAGGAAGAGAAACTTCAAGACCTGCTTCTGTAAGAATCATATCCTTACGCAAGTCTTCATCTGCCTGTTGCACGTTTGTTGTGATTGCAGTGTCTCGATTAACACCGTTACCAACCAATGGTCTATACGATACATGGTCTAAGTCAATCATTGCTAAGTATCCTGCAAAGTTGCTTCTAAACAGAGGCTCTCTTACAAGAGTCATATCTCCATGTATAGTATCAACTTTCATAACTTTATGACCAAATGCTCCTTGCGAAGCTCCAAACATATATCTATTTGGATTATTAGCTCCTGCACCATTATCAAGAGATTCACTTATAAAGTTTCCATCTCCTAATTTATTGAAGTGAGACATAACAGGTAAAGACGCTAACGCTAATTTAGAAGAGCTTCCACCCCTTGCAGGGTCAAAGATTACTTCAAAATCACCAAGTAAAGCATCATATGTTAATTGTCCTGGTGTAAAAGATTTTAAATATGGAGTTTTTTCAGAATAAGATAATTTAGCATCACCTTCAGTAGCTGTTCCTCCAGCTTTAATAATACTTCCACATATACCATCAGAGTATTGAACTCCACCTTGTGAACCTTTCATACCAAAAAGCATTGCTCTTTCAATATCAACTTTATGCTCTCTTAATTTAAGATTCCAGATTCTAGCCCACTCATCAGCATATCCACGATATACTGTTGCTCTTGCTGTATTAGACATTTCGCAAGCTGTCTTAAAGATTTGAGTATATCCAAATCCATCATCAAGCTGTTGAGACCATACATCAGGAGCACCTGAGCCTTGCTCAAACCCTGTACCAATCACAGTAACTTTACCACCTGCATCAAGAGTAGTCGTAGAGCTGTCTCCCGCTGAAGCTTGTATAGTTTTCACTGATAATGTTGTATCTGCAGAATTGTGAGTTACAGCTTCAATTCTTGCAGTTGCTGTTATGATTGCTTCTGAGTCATCAGTAGCGTTATCATCATTGTGATTTTGCTGTACACTAATAACCATGCCTTTTAACAACCAATCAACTGAAGCGTCTCCTTCTGTATCTACAGTTATGCTTGTTAAACTTCCTGGTGCTGCGAGTGTAGCGCCTGTTTTTAAGACAAAAGCCCTGTCAGTAATTGCAATTTTTGTTCGGTCTTCTAAAAACCTAAATTGCGAATCACTTGTTGGTACTTTTGCAACTTTTGACAAGTAAACAAAAAATGGAGATTCTTCTGGTGACAGTTCTGCGACCCTATCGCTAAAGTCATACAAACGTCTTGTGCCCATAGAAGCACTATCAACGGTTGCACCACCAGGAGTTCCAAATTTTACTTGTCCACTATTATAAGTAGCCATTATTATTCTCCTTAGTTATTTATTATAAAACGTTCTTTCGGCTACCAGCACCTACAATATTATCCCACATTTCATCCTTTCCGCTTTTAGCTTGAGGTTGTTGACCTTGCAATATACCACCAGGTGTTGGGGTAGATTGTGTTTGTCTAACATTATCAAGTGGGTTATCTCCTGCAACTGTGCCTTGGCCTTCGTTCATAACAGCTCTCCACATTTTAACAGCACCTTCGACACCATATTCTCCAGGATTTTTTGCGGCAAAATTCATAAAAGAATCAACTTCAGCAGGGGTTAATCCCTGTTGCATAAGATTGCTCTTTAGTTGTTGTTCTCCTTGTTTTTTCATTAAGCCTGACATCCTTTCATTTACAGCTTGTCCAATACTGTCTTGTAGTTCTTGCTGTCTGAACTTATACGATTTAGATTTAGGGTCATTATAGGCTTCCCATGGGTCAAAATCATCTTTCTCTAATTCAATACGTTGCGGGCCAACGGGTTGTCCATTATTTCCACCTTGAACCATACTTGCAACTGTATTAGCAATATCTGGCCTAGATTTTAATAAATTCCCAATCGCTTCATATTTCTTTAGATTCTGATTTTCATTAGCGAGTTTATCCTTTTCAGATTGGAAATACTTGACCTGTTCTTCCAAATTCTGTCCAGAACTCTCTACTCCTGTTTGTCCCTCATCTTGCCCTACATTATCAGCGGGTTGACCTTCCGTTGGAAGATTTCCATCATCATATGCGTCTGTCATCTTACTTCTCCTTTTGCGATTTCTCTAATCTTTCTTGAGCTTGACCACGCAAACGTGATTTCTCTGATTCGAGGTTGACCGCATCTTTTAGTTTACCAATAGCGAGCTTATTTGCTGCCTTAGATTCATTCTCTGACTTACTAAGCTCTGCTTTGTATTTTTCTACTTCAGTACGTTTACGAGCTTGGATAGATTCTCTATGCGCAGTCTGTAAATCACCTGAAACTTTTTTGATTTGTTCTTGAGCTCCTGCTAATGCTTGTTGCAGTTGCATAATTTGGTCTGTTCTTGACAATACACCTTCTTTATCAAATATATCTGTTTTCTTGAGTGCCTCAACTTTATCAATAAGGCCTGATTGATATGCTTGCATATATATTTCCCATTCGCCCCATTTATTAGAAGGCATAGTTGAATTGCCAATAACTCTTATATCAAATTGTCCTACAGATACATCGTTTTCAATTGTTTGTATTTCTTTTGTTTTATTGTCATACAATCTTTTATTAACCGTAAATTCATTTATATCATTATTTGGTTGTGCAATTCTAAATGTTTTTTGAAAGTTATAATGAGATTTAGCTAAATTATATACGACCCTACCAATTCTTTTTAAAGAGCCCTCAACATCTCTTAACTTGGATTTAGAACGTCTTTGCCCAAAATCTTCCATCATCATTGTAGCTGAAGAAGTTCTTGGTGCAACCTCTGCGTTTCCTTGCATCATTTCAAATATACCCATATTTAAATCAATATACTTTTCAATTAAAGATGGTAATTGCATTATTGAACTAGATAATGGTTGTGGTGATGGGAAATGCGGTTCCCCAAAAGAAGCATCGTATTCGAGGGTGGCATTCGGATTTGCCCAATCTCTTTCGAGTTCTTCAATATCTTGAACACTTCCTTGAGGTATAAGAAGTTTTAGTCCTGAGCTTGCTTGCGCATGTGAAGTAATTAATGATACAACTTTATTGAGGAACCTTTGAAAATCTTTATTCTTTCTAACATCACTCATTGGATATGGTGTATTTGTCCATATGTTAGGAACAGGTACTATAGGGTATATATCTGTATCTAAAACTAAATCGTATAATACAATTTGACCTACACTACATGTTTGACGTATTCTAGTTTGTTGAACTTCCACAAAATCAACAAACCCTTTATCTAGAGCCATTAAAAATTGTTTATCTTTAGACATTTGTTCAAATTGTTCTTGTGGTACAATTCTTTCTTGTCCAGTACGTTTGTCTAATAATCTATAATAAGGAACTTTTGTTTTAGAGTAATATTCAATTAATCTATATTTTTCAGATGAGCCTTCATAGTCATAATCTTTAACAACATCTGGAGTAAATGAATCCATTGTTCTTCTGTTTGTGTTATCAGGATAATCTTCTTCTGAAACAGTATCAATTGAGTCTATAACAAGTTTTTCTTCATTTTCTTCAATAGGTTGCCCTAATTCAGGATATGCATCGAGTAATTGCATTTTACTCATTATATTAGATACCATTATTCCTGAAGCATCTTGAAAATACCTATCTCTTGAATTTGGGTCTACATAAACTTTAAAAGGATTGATATGTTTAAATTTAATTTCACCTCTACCGTAATCAGCTTCTTTATCTATATATGCATAAAAATACCCTAAGCCTGTAACAGCATAATCATGAACTGCCTGTTTAAACTGTTCATCGCCATCAGATATATCCCATATGTATTCAAGAATAACTTTCCATACATTAGCAAGTTTAGCATCAGAGTCTTCTCTTGCAATTGCTGAAAACTTAGGTGGTTTTGATGTTATGATTGCTTTAAACTGTTCAATAGCAGAATATAATCTATCCATTGGTACAGCTGATTGATTTCGAGATGACAATTCATCCATCTCTTCTGGACTAAAATGGTTGCCTAAATAAAAATCAACATCTTCTCTAGCAGACACATCCCAGTCTTCACGAGCGTTAGACCAGCGGTCATAAAGTTCTCTTATCTCTTTTGCTCTAAAATCTTCTTTAATCATAGTATGTAATATAAGAATAAATCATTGTATTAACAAATCTGCTTATATTCTCCTCCCTGTCATCCAATCATACATTTTTCTTGGTTTATACCAACTTCCATTATTGTCTTTTTCTTTTTTTATATTTCCAGCCTTTGAATTTCCTTTTGCCCATTGCGTTGCTAAGTAAAATGCATCAATAACATCATCATGAGAACCTTTAGGAAAATCAATTAATTCATCAATAAATTCGTGATGTTGTTTTTTAAGATGTACAGCCCCTGCTTTAAACATTGGTTGTAACCCTTCAAACAATCTATCTTTCTTTTTAGAGTTATAATTCTTAATACCTTTTTCTATGCCAGGTAAAAACAATCCTTCGCTTTTACTTCGTTTCATTATATAGTCTCTAAGCATTTCTTGATATGCAATTGTTTCAATATTTATTCGTCTGATTGGCGAGTATTGTTTAGCGATTTTAAATATCTCATCTGCACACTCCATGGGTAAGACTCTTTTACGCCAATATTCAATAACGTAATAATCATAATCGCTAGTAACGCCCAGAACCATAATAACGGAATAATCACTACGAGAAGTAATCGTTGAGGCTGGGTCAACACCAATATATATATTAATATATTCTTTGTCGCCATTAGCAAACTGTATATACCATGAATCAGCCGCCTCATCAAACCTTGCATTCCCTTGATATAACCCATCATTAATATCTCCTTCGCTAAATATTTGGTCTTCAGGAGATTTTGCTTGATTCATATATTCTTGATAAAATTTAGCAGGTGTTCCTGAGTCAATATAAAACTGCTTACGTTCTTCTAATTTTTTTATTGGCCATCTTGAAGGCCATATTGGCTTACCATCTTCCATTGCTTTTCGTGTAAATACATCCCAAGCATAATCTTCACCTGTTTTCTTAGCCTCTCCATGACCTTTAACTAAGCCATTAAGAAAGCTGTCATAGTGAACAATTGTTCCATTGCACCAAAGAAATCCATCTTTATCAAAATCAATTGCAGGATATACTGCTGCTGTAACCCATTCTTTAATTTGTCTTCTAGAGTCAGGTGTTTTAGTATTTAACTCTGATTCAAAGTCATCAAGTATTATTCCCGTATATCTAGTAGATAATTGTTTTTTACCACGAAGTCTTTGCGATGTACCCTTTCCAATCATTCTACAACCATTACTTAATGTAAATTCATCCTTAGTCCATTTATCTCCTTGAAGGTCTCCAAAATAATAGTGTATAGCAGGATTAGAATATATATGATTAGAAATCCAATTTAAGTTATCCCTTGCCTGGTCTTGTGCTTCACCAATCCACGCAATAAACTCAGGCCTATCTTTTGTTGCGAATAAAAATCTATGTAAGACAGCTGTTGCTGCTAATGTTGACTTTGCGTGGTCACGAGGTAATACTAACGCTAATTGTTGCTTACTTTTATCAATAAGCATTTTTCCTACATCAATATGGAAATCAGGAGTTGCACTTGCTAGAAAATCTTGAGGAGAAAATAATTTGCCAAATGTAATTAAATTAGAGTGAGCTAAATGTAAAGTCTCTTCATTCTTTGAAACATTGCCATTAAGATTTAGATTTGCCAAATAATTTACCTATTAGTTTTTTTCCAATATAAATAAAAGCTATTACCCCTACAACTGAAATTACATCAATAAAATGATTTCCACTATCACTTTCTAATGTTCCAATAGGAGTTTCCATTTTAAACTTTTTTGGTTCTTTTTTTCTTTCAACCATTCAAGGATAATTAATTAATTGTTGCAATATAGGTTGAGATAAAGAGTCTTGAGATGCAACATTAAATACATTCATATTATCTTCAAAAACTTTTTTTCTAGCTGCCCTGTCTGATGAATCAGGTATTGCATGATAGTCTAACCACAAATCAACTAATGATTTATTTGATATATCTGATATTTTTGCATTTCTTAAATCTTGTGATAAGTCTGACATCATTAACATATATTGTTGGGAAGGCTCTAATGTAGTAGCGTCAAAACCTTGTTTACCTGAAAAATATAAATAATTAGGGTCTGAACTTGTACCTCTTGCAGTTGGTAAGTTTTGAATGTATCCAGGCAAAGCCCCTTTTTTATCGTAATACTGTATTAATCTATTAATTGCAGTATGCCCACCTTGCCCTGCACCAAATTCAAACTGAAACAATCCCATGCCTTCTTGACCTGGCTTTCCTCCTACTTGAACTTGAGATTTATCGTACGAGCCAGCTGTTTCATGAAAAGATATTTTTAATAAATTTTCAAGCAAAGTACCTTTATCAATATTAAATTCTTGAGACATCTCGTCAGCCATACCCATCATATCTTTAAAATCTTTCGATTTTGTGTCAAAAGTAAATGCCATATTATTTACTTTCCAAATATTGTTCTATGTATGGATAATTTTCCATCATAGAATCTATTTTTTCAAAATCATTACTTTTTTCATATTTATCAATTTGATTTAAATGAAATTTTACAGAGTCTGCATTTAAATTAGGATTATTAGCCATAATTTTATCAATGTAGTTATCGACATTAAAGCCAGTGTCAGTATCAACATCTACACTTATATTAGACTGAGTGTCTGTATCTGGTTTTTTTTCTTCAGGTGCATTAAAATTATATTCAAACTCTTCTTTCGTTCCTTTCTTTTCATTTTTTTCTTGCAAATATTGACTAACAGTAGTTGCCCTTAAATTTCCACCAAACAACATTTGTCCTTCTTGTACTAAATCATACCCCATTTCAAGAGGCTCTAATAACACATCGCCCCATGGCCCCATTGTAGATGTATCAAAATCTTCTGCTCCATATTTAGCAGCCATATATCCACGACTAACCCCTATCGCAGCCCCATATGACCATAAACGTCTATTCATTCTTGGCCCCATAAGACCATAATAACCTGCATTGTCATAAACTTTTTTTGCAAATTCATTTGATTTTAACCAATCTTTAGCATAACTTGCCTTGTCTGTACCTTTTTTATATAATGCTGAATTATTTTTTAAATAATCATGTATATTTTTTCTCAAATCCATTCCAAATGTTGATGTTTTACCAGTTTTTCGTAAATGTTTATCTAAAATTTTTTTACTTTGCCTTCCACCTCTGCTTAAAATATCTTCCACTACTTTGTTTGATATTTTTTCAACCTCATCCATTGTTGGTATATTATTCTTTTTTAAAACTTTTTTAAATTTAGGGGAAGAATATATTTTTTCCGAAAGACCTTCAATCAATTCTTCCATTTCATCTTTAGGTAATTTTGCTGTAGGGTCTTTTTTTATTTCTTTTTTAATATCTTTTTTTATAACCTGTTTAACTTTTTTCTTTGGATTGTTTACAGTTTTTTTAGCTTCTTTTTTAGTTTTAAGTTTAGCTTTTCTTTTTTTGATTGCATTTAATTTTTTTGTATTTTTTGCTGAACCTGCAGCTCCTACTATTGCTATATCAGTAATTGAACTTAATACATCCCCTATTTGCCCTTCTCCCCCAGCTTGAATTGCGGCCCCTGTATCTGCTGCTACATCTAAGCCTGTAGGACTTAACCCTAAACTAGCCATGTAATATTTTTCTCGTTCATCTAAATATGCAAGCTCTGCATCAATACTTTCAAATTCTGGGTACATAAATTCGTTATAAGATTTTCCTGACATATGCTCGCCCCCAAACGCTGCATAACTAAGTTCTTGCAAAGATTCCCTTAAATCATCAAAAACTACTCCTGCCATATCTCCTGCAGCATGCACAACAGGATTATCAATTAACATTTTCCCCATTTCTTGATAAACTTCAGGCGATGTAAAGTCATCTAATATTTGGACAACATCATTAAATCTAGAGGTTACAAAAGTAAGAGGAGTATGAGTAAAACCTGTAGAACGATAAAGTTGGTTAACATTTCCTGAATTAGGGTTTGTCCAAGTGATTATATCGGCCACATGGTTTCCTGATTTTATTTGTTTTTCAATTTTTTGTATATATCCTTTTTGACCATCATCGTTAGTAATATATTTTCTTCCATCATCCTCATCCATTATCTCACCACCAAAATAACCACCTTTAGGTTTTTTAGCAGCCATCTTAGCTTGATATGCTTGCATTTCTTCTGTTCTTAACTGTTCTTCAATCTTATCTTGCTTTTCCTTTTCTTTTTTTGCAATAGTAGCAGGATGTGTTTCAGGGTTGCCATCCCAAAATTCTGGCCTAGGCATTTTTTTATTAACGTTTGTTTCTTGACCTGAATCAGCTTTAAAAGGTTTTCTTTGAGGCAAAGAACTCCATATTTCTGTCCCCATAGTTGTTTTATTATTTATTGGGTCTTTTTCAGCAGTATAATCTACCAGCATGTCTTTTTCTGCCAAAGTAGGAGCATTTGTAAATGGAACAAAGTCTATGCCTAACGTACTGCCAATTGCTTCAATTTTATCTTCAAATGTTGCATTTGCGGGAAATGGCTCGTTTAATTCGCCTGTATTGTAAATTAATTCTCTAAATATGTTATTTTCACCGTTTGCCATTAACTACCCTTGATATTGCTTTAATAATTCTTGCAATGTGTTTGCTCCGCCAATTCCGCTTCCAACACCTGCAAAACCTCCTGATGTTCCAGGATAATAAAGTCTTTTAGCTGTTTGACCACCTTGCCCTCCACCACCTGTAAATTGTTGAGCAGTAGATTGTTGTGGAGAAATATATTGCATTAAGTTATCTAAAAATCCTTGCTCATAAGGCCCGCTACCATATTCAAGTTGGTTTTGCCAAGCAGAACTAAACTCATTCTGTTGTTCTTGATTAAAACTTGACCACCAATCTACAAAACCTCCAACTTCTCCCTGATATTGAGTATCTAAAAGCCAATCGTAAAAGCTATCGCCTATAGGCGCTCCTGTTCCTGGCTGTCCCTGCTCTTGAGCATACATAATATCCTGAACATTAACAACTCCATCATTATTAACATCAAAGCCTGCGGCCATAGAGCCTTCAGAAAATAAAGGGCTTTTAACCCCTTCAGTTTCATAACTAGGCTGAACAGGATTTATAATTCCCATTTCAGAGTCTCCAAAACCAGTAGAGATTCCTGTTTCTTGGAATATTGGCCCTCCAGGCTGCATTCCTCCGCCCATAATATTTTCGTTAGGATTGTTGATATTTCCAATGTTATTATTGGTTTGTTTCATCCCTCTGTTCATAAGGGATTGTGAAAACGGTGTGAAATGGCCTGGTATATGCATCTTTATGCTTCTCCTTGTATAGAATTCTCCCCGTAAATATACAAAATATTATTGTCTAAATCAAATTCACTTGAACAATCGGGGCAAATCCAGCCAATAATGTCCTTAGTTCCGTCTAAAACACCAATTCTTTGCGTATAATCAGAGTTAAAGTATAAATTGTAATCACATACAGGACATAAATCTTTTTTGGTAACTGATTTATTCTTCTTTGTGCGCAACGAGCTCTGCTTTATTGCCATCTTTCAAAGCCTCCATCTGTTCCTCACTAAACCCAGCCCATACAGTAAGCTGTTCTTGTTTAGTATCTGTGTCAAATAACCCTGCAATCTTTGATAATGACTCCAATGAACGCAATTTATCCGAATCTTTGTCTGCAAGTTCAGCAAGGTCTTTATATCTTGACAATATCCAGTCTGGCGTAATGCCTTCATCTTGCAATGTTTTTTTGATTTCTTCTTTGACCATCTTTTTAACCTCTTCTTTTTTCATTAATTGTTTGGCTGAGTTGGCAATATATTCACTGCTCTTTGATTTCTTGAATACTTTTTTGTATGCCTGTGTAATTTCCATACCCTCAGCCACATATCTAGCGAATACAAACTCTTTTGGTTTAAGTCCATCTTTTTGATACTCCTTAAATGCTTTGTATGTTCTAGAAAATGTATAAATATTCTCTGCAATTCCGTCTTCGCCCAATAATTTGATGTTATGGTTATCTACCCTGAACGTACCTAAGACAGTTCTGGCACATCGTGTAACCTTTTTGGACATATTTATCTTTAAGTCGTAACACTTTAGGATTTGACATACGTTTTGGTCGTCTGTTACTACCCATTCTCCCTCCTCTGCTTTACGCCAATTCTCATTCAATGGCTCATCAGGGTGATGAATCCTAAATTCTTGAATGGAATCGTATAAATAATGCTTCATTCCTTTGACTTTTTTGTAATCCATGCAATAATATAGGCATAATTTTGTTTTTAAAAAAATTTTACATAAATTACACCTCGCATAAATGGTTTGGTTAGACGCTTGTTGCGTTTATGTTGAAAAGTAGCTACAATAAGGGGTGAATCAAAGCTACAGGCCAACTCGAAGACAATTGAGGCCGATTCTAGGGGAATAACCCGAAACTGATGATTGTTCGTGTTGTTAGTTTATTCGCTAATGGCATATCCAAAAGCAGCATGGCTCCAGAAAAGCAAGTTGCAAAGGATATTGAGGCTCCGACTTGAATGTGCGGGGGTAATATCTCTCTATCCTTTCAACAACATTCACCAAAAAAGCAATTATAAAAAATATATAAGAAAATAATAATTTAAGTATATATAAAAAAAGTTATTAAAGTTAGAAAAAGTTGAAAAATAATAATAGAATGTGTGTTCCTCTTTTTCTTATGACATACCCCCCGTTAGAATCCCTCTATGGGGTTGCAATTAGGTTGAAATTCAAACTAAGTTAATATTGATAATGATTCTCAATAACAATAAGATAGTAATAAATATATATATTCCTTATTGATACTGATTCTCATTAACAAGTAAAACAATCAATCCATATCTTTATTCTTAATGATAATGATTCTCAATAGCACTTACCAACTAAAGTTATATTCAAAATAAATAAAAATAAATGAAACTTTTTTGAAACTTTTTTGAACCTTGCGCATAGTATATATATAACAAATAATTAATAACATAAGGATAAACAAAATGAAAGTAAATAATGTGAGAATAGAAGAATTAGGAAATAGAGTTGTGATAGAATCAGCAGATGGTTGTAGAACTGAGATATTTTTCGATGAAAGCGGAAACCAAAAACACACTTTTATAGACACCAAAGCTGATAGTTATAAGACAAAAGTTCATACTTTTAAGCAAAACGGATATAGTCACAGAAAAGTATTTGTTTATGATAGTTCAAAAGGTTGGTCTGATGAAAAAAGAATAATGTTTGTAGATAATAAATAAAATAAATTGAAAGAAAATGGAACTTTTTAAAGTCTAATAAGTAAGATATATATAACAAATAAAAGGACGGTATTAAAAATGATAACAACATTAAAATTAGATAAAATAGAAAAAAGTGGTAGCGGTGTAAAATTTGCCCACATTATGGTAACTGTTGATACATCAGAAGAAAAAAATGGATTTGCTAAAGCACATTGGGATTTAATATGTACTTCAGTGGCTACAAGAATTAAGGGTAATCATCATATTAATAGTTTAAAATGGTTTCTTGAAGTATTAGAAAAAGAAACTAAAACAACCTTTTCGTTAGAGGTATTGATAAGAGAATTTGCAAGAGATGTATTGAAGGCAGATGATTTAATGCAAGAAACGAGGGGAATTAACTAAATAGGAACTTTTTAAAAACATAAACATATAATAAAAAACAGGAGATTAAAAAAATGAAACAAACAATTAACGAATATCAATTTAAAAGAGCATTTGAGACAACCAGACCAAATTACTTTAGCTACGAAGGACTGACCGCATTATATGAATATTTAAAAGAATACGAAGAGGGAACTGGAGAAGAAGTAGAACTTGATGTTGTAGGGCTTTGTTGTGATTATACAGAATACGAAGATTTAGAAGAATTTCAATCTGAATATTTTGACGAAGTAAAGGGCGATAAATACGAAGATATTGAAGAAATAGAAGAAGAAACGCTTGTAATACCAATCGAAGGAACAGAAGGATTTATAATACAAGTTTTTTAAATAAATAAAAATAAACGGGAACTTTTAAATAACTAAGGAATATAATATAAAAAGGAGATTATAAAAATGATAAGAGAAAATAAAGAATATTTAATTGACGATATGGTAAAAATGTTTGATACATATCATTTAGACAAAAAACAATTAAGCAAATTAAATATGAGAACAGTAGAAGAACTTCATGCATTAATAGAAAGTTTAACAACAGAATTAACAAATAGAAGAAATTATTTTAACCAAAAGGAGAATAAATAGAATGAAAATAGCAAACTATGAAATAAAAAATAAAAGTATTAAACATATAGCAGAGACTTTGAGCGATAATGGATTTAATCCTCATTGGGAAAAAAACGATGAATCTGGAGATTGGTATCTTGGAATGAATGATGAGGGTTGCGAGGCGATACATATTCTTAGTCATGACGGATTTGGAGAACAGGTAGAAGATTGTTTTTTAAATGATTGCGATAAAGGTAAAGATGTAATATGGGAGCTTGGAAGATATTCAAATAGAATGATTTATGTTAAAAAACAATATGCAGAGGATATGACAGAAGAAGAAATGGATTTTTTATGTAAAAATGATGAATATTAAAAATAATTTGGAACAAATAAAGATTTGATGAGTTAAATAAATATAAGCAAAAGGCAAAACAGATAAATCGTTAGCCATAAAAAAAGAATGGAACATTTATAATTGCAAAGCTTATAAAGAATAAAGAAAGTGCTTTTTGAAATAGATAGAGGGTTTATAGTAAATCAATTTAGCATGATGCTAATAACATCAATGAGCGAAACTTAATTTATCGCTTTGTTTTAGGATTTAGCGATTTTAAAGCAAGTAAATAAATATGAGTGAGATTGTGTCTGATTCAAACAATTAAATAAACGAAGTATTTTAACCAAATACTTTAAGATAGACTGAGTAAGGAAAATCCCACATTAATTAGCTATTTATTGGGTAGCTATCCGAACCTGAAGGTAAAAGGTTTGAAGTTTCGTGGGTACGAACGGCGAGAAAGGTCGCCAGTAAAATCTGGCTTTGTTTGGGTGAGCAGACTAATGTCGTTAAGCAGTAAGCAGTCGCTTGTAGTAATACAAGAAACTTTCTAAGACTTACTTGAAAAATAGGGTAACAGCAATAACGATACTTATATTATCAGAAACACTTCAGCTTATGTTGAGGGGAGTATGGTGGTAGATTAAACATAAAATTGATAAAATAAGCCCTCTAAAATTTAAATGGGAACAAATAAATAACTAAGGCATATAATAATTAAAAACAGAAGGAGATAGAAAAATGAAGAAAAAAAATCAAGTTACAATAGAACAAAGAATAAATGAGTTAAGCAAGTGGGATTTAGAGATAATATTATTAACATTAGTAGAGGTCGATAAACATATTAATGTTGGAACGAAAACAAAAAGAGAAATAATCAAAGCACACGAAAAAGATTTGCATGGAACTTGGGGCTAAATAACAAAAGGAGCAGTAAAATGAAAGAAGAAAAAAGAAATTACTTATTTAAACAAGCAAACGGAAAACATTTAACATTGAATGAATGGATAAATCCCAAGAACGGAACATCAAGGGAAGAAAACTTAACATTACTTACTGAAGAAGAATCAGGACATTTTATTGAATTTGATAAGGCTCAAGTAGTAAGAAGAATATATTTCTATGATATTACTCAGCATTATGACGGATGTCGAATTAATGAATCTTATGGATATAAACCATTTAGAGAGGCTAATCCAGACCTAAAAGATTGCTATAATGGACATAATGCATATCTGAAAAAGAAATTTAAAGATTGGGATATAAAATTTGAGGAATGGAGTAAAAAATATCACGAATTGCCTATACACGAACAAATGGATATAGATAGTTGGAAAGATAATCCATATGGATATCCATCTCGTGAAAGAATAATAGATGATTATAATGTCAAAAAGAATGGTTGGGCATTTTGTCAAACTCATATCGGTTGGTATTATATTGTCGAGGTAGACCTATATGATGAAAAGCTAGTAGAATATCCCACTAGAATTACTCAAGAGGAAATTGACAATATACAAAAACTTGCTCCATTCACTCAGAAATGGACAGAATTTGGAACGAATGATGAGAATGGTAAGAGAATATGGTTTGATAAGGCAGATTTGCCTGCGAAAGCCTATAAAAACAACACCTACCAAGCTAAAAGATATAAACAAAAGGCTTCGGTATTAAAAGCACTGGAGGTAAAATGATGTTTATAGCAACATTAATAATAATAACGATATCAGTATGCTTGACAATATTCTATCTTGTATGTGATGAAATAGAGTTAAGCCTAAAAAACAATAACTGCAAGGAGGAAAAATGCTAACATTAACATATATATGTGTAATAATATTATTGCTTGGAATAATCATAATGCCTTTTTTATTGCAGATGCATGAAAAACAAGAAGAACAAAAAAAACAGGCAATGAAACGATTTGAAGACGAGGAAAAATAATTGGGAACAAATAAAAAAGTAAAGCATATAATATAAAAAGGAGATTAAAATGACGGAAGAAAGAGTAACTAGAGTTTTTTATGAAACGATAGAAGATTTAAGAAAGCAAGTAAGACAATTAAGTGATGAGGAATTAACAGAACTAAGAAAAAAACTGAGAGATTGGCTTAAATAAAAAAGGAGGAAGAATGATGGAATTAAAAAAACTTAAAAAAGAAATTAAGGATACATTGAATTGCGAAAGAGCAAGTGTGTATAGCTATGCAAAGTCATTAAATGATGCTTGTGATATACATAAAGGTTGGATTGAAGCTCTTGAGTATTGTATTAGAGAAATTGAATTGTTGGAGGAAAAATGAAGAAACATTGGTATTCATCAGTAAACCATTTTGAAGGTTGGGAAAAGTTATTTGAAATTTTGCAAGCATTAAATCCAGAATCAGATATGTGTAAATTGTATGTTGAAGACAATATAGACAAAGAAATCAACACAGAAAGATGGGAAGATATTTGTTTTTATATGGATTTATTAAAACCAGAGGAGGAAAAATGATGAGAAGTGAACATCAAATGAGTAAAATAGAGCAAAATGCTTTTGAAGAACATTGCAGAGCTAGTGAAACAATCATAGAAGTAGAAGTACCTTTGTGGGAATATGATGTATTAAATGCACGAGATACTGATAAACCTGGCAAATTGCTAACAAGAATATTTAAAGTAAAAGGTTATGATAATGGTAAACCATCTCCAAAGTCTTTTTGGGAGAATTGGCCCAAACATTTACAAGAAAGTGCTGATTATGTAGACGATAAACATCATAATGGATATTTCCAACAACGATATATTAGGGAGAAAAATGGAACAAAATAGCAAATATTGTGAAAATTGTGGTGTTGGTTTAAATGACGAAAATATTGGCGATTGGTTTTATGAATTATGTCACTTTTGTTTAATAGATTTTAGAAAAGAAAAAGGAGAAAATGAAAATGAATAATCATTACAAAGTTATATCAGATGCAATAAAAAACAATGATAATTTATATGGCGAGGCTAAATTTGACCTCATGTTAGACTTAACTGAAGGATTTATCTTGCAAGACCAAGAGTTTAATCCAATCAAGTTTATGTTAGCTTGTTATGATGAAGATTTAGTAGATGAAGACACGAAAAGTAGATTATTAAGAGGCTTGAAAAACTAAAGGAGATAATAAAATGAGAGAAGTAATACGAGAGGCATTGTATGGATTTATTGAATACTATACACATGACGAAATAGAAAAAGTAGATTTAAGAATAATAGCAGATAATTATATTGATGAAAACTTAGGAAAGGAGAAAGAATGAAGAAAATATTAGTTAAATATACAATGGAAATACCAGAAGATAGATTTGAAAAGTCATGTTATAAAACAATGATTAATAAAAAAGAAATGACATTTAAACTTAGAGATATGGCTGAAATTCATGGAAGAACACAAGTTTATAGTTGGGTAGATGAAATTATAAGCAAAAGAAATTCATGAATGGTAAGGGTGATAAATGGCGAGGTGGTTGGACTGAAGAATTTAAAAATAACTACAATAACATATTCAGAAAGGAGAGTAAAATGAAAGCAATATCAGAGGCATTAACAGACATAAAAAAATATTTAGAAATAGAAGAAACTAAAGATATTAAAGTTGAATACGGAACAGAAACAAACTACAAAAGAAGCAAATCTGTTACCTTAACTTTCAAAGATGAAGGGCATGATTTTATGGTAACATTTACAAAAGTAGATAATGAGAATAGGTGAGAATGATTAAAAATAACAAAAAATATAAAAAATACCTTGACTTACTTATAATACCTATATTAAGTTTGGACTCAAGGAGGCATGAGAAATGAATGAGAATACAAAAAGTTTTTTAATAAAAGATATACCAGTTAAGGATTGGAAAAGTTTTAAAATAAAATTATTGCAAAACGGATTCAATACATACAATGAAACTTTATTAAACATGATAAAAAACTACAAAAATAATGGGAAAAATAATGGCTAAAACACCAATAAATTTCGAGGAAATATATGCAGAATATATCGAGTCAGAAAACGAGAAAAATAGAAAAGAAAGGTATGAAGGTAGGGAAAGTTTTTATAGAGCTAGTAGCAGTGGTTTTTGTTCTAGGAAAATATACTTTGAGTCGGTTGCACAGGTTGAGGTTACTAACCCCACTGCAAAGAAAGGTCAAAGAATCATGCGATTGGGCACTGTCATGCATGATGATTTACAGAGAGCTCTTATATATAATAATAATATTAATAATAATAATAATAATAAAGTAATTACTAATAAAGAATCTATTGTGAATAAAGAAAAAGAAAATAAAAATAAAGAAAAAGAAACCTTTCATGTTGAAGGCAATATTGAAATAAAAGAGTTGAATGTTAGAGGACATTATGATGCAGTTTATGAAGGTGATAATGTTTATTTGTTTGACTTTAAAACAATTGCTAACTGGTCTTACTCAAAAAAGTTTGGTAAGAGTAAAGACTTTGACCCTTCTATACATCAAGAGCTTCAGCTTGGTACTTATGGCTATGCAATACAAGAGCAATTTGGAAGGCTTGACGGTATGTATCTTGTGTACTACAATAAAGATAATTCGTCAATGAACTCTAAACAAATACCAAACACTTATACCAATAGAGCTTATAATTTTTGGTACAACATTAACGAAGAGCACAAGAAAGGATTGCCAGACTTTAAGCAAGGAGTTTCTCCAGTTCAAGATTGGAATTGTAGTTACTGCCCTTTCTTAGACCATTGTAATCCACCAAATAGAAAAAGGAGATAGAAAATGAATAACACAAACATAATAACTATAGAAAAAAATGTTCCTATTCCAGAAAGGACTTACGGAACTTCGACTAAAAAATACTTATTTCTAAAAAGCATGGATGTAGGTGATAGTTTTGTGGTTGATAAAAACAACCCTGACTTTGACCCCGTTTATTTTAGACAGTATCTTTATAGTCAGCATGCAAAAAAACATAACAGAAGAAGATATACTGTGGTTACTTTAAAAGGTCATTACGACAATCCAACATCAATTAGAGTTTGGAGGGTTCAGTAATGAGTTTATTTGAAGAGCTTAATAAAATAGATGTTAATAAACACAAAAAGAAGAAAGGTCAGTTCGACTATTTGAGTTGGCCACTTGCAATCCAAGAACTGCTAAAGGTCTGCCCTACAGCTACTTGGGAAGTGCATGAATATCAAAACGAAGACGGTTTGACTGCACCTTTTATGACAACAAATGCAGGTTGTTTTGTTAGAGTATCTGTTACTTGTAATGAAATTACTAGAAGTCAAGTTCATCCTGTAACCGATAACAGAAACCAAACGATTAAACAACCAACTTCACAAGACATTAATACATCAATACAGAGATGTTTGGCCAAAGCGATTGCATTGCATGGTCTTGGTTTATATATCTTTGCAGGTGAAGATTTACCTGAGCCTGATGCATTAAATAGCAAGCAAAGAGGCGAGCTACTAGCTGTTGTTAAGAAACTTGACAATAAGTCGCTAGAAACCGATATATTGCGTAAAATGGATAACTTGCAGATTAATGTAAGGAATTATGGCGCATCTATCGAGAAACTAAATGAAATGATAAAAGAAAAAGGAGATAAATAATGGCAGAAATAACAGATGATTTATTTGATAAGGCGGTAAACGAAACAAGTTTTGCGATACCTGTTGATAATAAACCTAAGAAAACAAAAGGTGAAAAAAAGCACCCACTAATTAGCGGAGAGTATCTTGGGCATATAGTTCAGGTAAATAGTAAGGTTGTGGATGTTAAGGGTGGAGAATACAAAGCAAGAGTATATGATTACTTTGTGCAAGTAGCCCCTGAGAATGTTAGAAATAGCTATACATATACAGATTACATGACTAAAGAGCCTGTAAATTGTGATGGGTCTAGTTATGTGGGCTATAAGTTTAAAGGCTCTACATTTAAATATCTTGAGCCTGGTAAAGATGATAAATTTAAGTCAAGAACAGAGCTTAATAAATATTATCTTTGGTTTTGTGAGGCATGTGGTATTGAATGCAAAACTATAACAACCGAAATCGATGGCCAAGATGTTGAGGTTAAGGAGCTACCTGTTATCGATATGGAATCTCTTGTTGGAACTCCTGTTAGTTCAGTTGTAGGGCAAGGGAAAACATGGACAGACAGTGATGGGAACGAACGAACTCCATGGGTTAGTAAGTTTGTAAGACCTTGGAAAGATGGTCAAAAAATAACCGTTAAAGAAGAGGCTGAAGATGAAATACCGTTCTAAAATAAAACCCTTTAAATCTGTCATGATAAAAGGGGTATATTACTTAGGTATGAAGCCTAAGAAGATTGCAAAAACATTTAAAGTGTCGTTAGCTAGTGTATACAGACACATTAAATAAAAAAAAGAAAATAAAGCCAGAAGAGAGGCTTAGGAGATACATTGAAAGCAAGTATGGTAAATTAGCCAGTGTTTTTAAGAAGAAAAAAGTCGAAAAGAAGTCCTAAGCCTTTCAGAAGGTTTGATAGCAAGGCAAATCAAGAGCTTTCTTTTTATGAATGTTTATGTTTGATTGTAGCAGTTGTGATTAATTTAATAACATGGTGGGGAATAATATGTACGATAAACCTATAATTTATAAAGAGTTAGTTTTTGTTTACATTGTTAATGGAAAAAAATTCTTAGAAAAAAAGTATGCCGAAAACTATAGGGCAGAACTTGAAGTAAAAGAAATAATGAAAAATAAAAATAAGTAAAGGAGATAAAATGAAGAAAGAAACAATGAAAAAAAGTTACATTTTGTTTGGAGCTTTTTTAATAACAGTCGTTACTGTAATAACTTGCGGTGACAACTCTTCTCAGAGCGTTAGCCCTGCGAAAACTACTATGACTACTGAAACCATTGAAAAAGCGGTTGAAGAAAAGGTGGAAGAGGTTAAGGTTATAGTTGAAGAGAAAGTAGAAGAAATAAAAGAAGTTGTTGAGGAGAAAACAGAAAAGGTGATTGAGGAGAAAGTTGAAGAGGTTATAGAGGAAATTATTCCTGTAGAACTTCCAAAGCTTCCAGAGGTTGAGGAATTGCCTATTGAAATCCCAGAAATTATTCCAGAAATTGCCCCTAAAGATACATTGGAGGAGGCAGTAGAGTAATGGGTCGCATTAAATCTTATATTCATGACTGGCTCGAAACCTACGGTGAAGAGTTAGGCTATGATTGGAATAATGTGCCAAGCATGGGAGATATGGATGTTGTGGCTAGTGATAGAGTTCCTGTATGGGAGTATTATGGCTACAAATCAGAAAAAGATTATTATAGCAGTCAGCCTCTATAATAATAATGGTGAGATGTGCCAATTTAAACATCGGTGGCGGGCAGGATATAATTTAACAATAAGGAGAACAGATGGGAAGAGCAATAGATGTAGACAAGAGATTAGATAAGCTAGAGCATGACATGAACGAGCTTTGGCTAATCTTAGAAGAGTTGAGTAGGGTAAATACAACACAGGAGCATATAGATATACATGAAGCAACAAAAGAAGAAAAAACCAACGATGAAGGAAATGGAGAAAGTAGTGACAAACTTGATAATGGAAAATCAAAGAAGTCAAATCGAAATAGTAAGAACACAAAAAGTTCTAAGTAATTACATTGAGTTTAAAAAAGACACAAAAAAATTCACAAAATATGTGGAGGAAATAAATGGAAGAGCAGATAAAAAAGATAATAAATAAAGTGTTAGATAGGCATGGTTGGGGAATTTATTTCAAAGCCAAGCCTTTAATGGAAATGCCTGTAAATGGAGAGGCCAACATTTACAAGCTAAACGACATTCACATCAGTGAATTAGAGGGGGCAATTTCGGAGGAAGTTAAATCAATAATAGAGGAAATCAACAGACAAGGAGATACCGAATGCCAGACAAAGGAAGGTTCAGAAGAGATGTAGTAAGTGGGTCAGAGCTTAATTATATTAAAAAAATGATATATTTTTATAGCTCGACTTTAGAAGACCTTAGCAAGCAAGTGGGTGGTGTTACTGAATTTAAAGTAACAATTACAAAGGAGTTGTTAGCTAAGATAGAAGAAAGGCTGTCTGAGTTTGAGAATCGTGAAAAACAGATAGTAAAAAACTACAGAAAATGTATGGAGCAAACTGAAGGAGTGCTTGTATAGCCTGTAGTTTAAAAGAAATCGAATTAAAAGACATTCGAAACACATAAATAATAATGAAAGAACAGCTCACAAGAGCAAAAAGGAGTAAATATGAAAGCAATGATGCCTTGCGACACTAATTTAGAAAACAGTGTATTGGGAGCATTAATTCAGTTTCCAGAGGTCTATCCAAAAGTAAGAAACTATATAACAGACGATAATGTTTTTTACCAGAAAAAGGCTAGAGGATTATGGAGAAAGCTGAAGACGATGTTTAAGAAAGAAGAATTAGTAGACCTAACGACTGTTTCAGCTAACTTGACAGACGAAGATATTGAGAGAGGGGTAACTAATATATATATTGTAGATTGCACAATGTCCGCAGGAGTATCTACAAGCACCGAGATATATACTAAAAAACTCTACGAAAAGTATTTGATGCGCAGAGTTATTGATGAAACAAATAAAATACAATCAAGTGCTATGAATAGTGGTGACGAAACTTATGACTGTATTACAAGTGCTCATACATTATTTTCAGAGTTAATTGAGCTAAATCCAACAAAAGAAAAGCAGACAATTGATGACCTTCTCATTGATGCAGTACAAGATATTCAAGAAAAAGACATAAATCTTGTTAAGACTGGATATAATGCAATTGATAAATTTGCAGGGGGCTTAACAAGAGGTGAGATTACAATCATTGGAGGCAGACCTGGACATGGAAAAACTACAATGATGATTAATATGTTAGCAAGCTTGGTAGGAAATGGTTATAAAGTAGCCTTATTTAATCGAGAATTGCCCAATATAGAGGTTATTAAAAAACTTATATGCCTAGAGTCGCAAAAGTTATCTTATTCGCTTATAAGGCAAGGTATACATAATAGCTCATCTTTGGAACAGTTAGAAAAAGTTCGCAAAATAATAAAACAAAAATACAATCAAGAAAAGTTTCTTATGTTTGATAACATTAGAGATTTTGCAAAGACTTCTGCCGAGGTTAAAAGATTCAAACCCGATGTAATTATGGATGATTATATACAGCTTGTATCTCCAGATACTCATGTACTAGAAAGAAGATTGCAGTTAGAGAGATTAGTAAATGATTATAAGTGGTTAGCAAAGCAGATGAAATGTTCTGTAGTTTTAGCTTCTCAGTTAAATCGTGCAATAGAGTCAAGAAGTAAGAATGGTAGGCCTCAGTTGTCAGATTTAGCGGAAAGTGGGGCGATAGAGCAAGTTGCTGAAAATGTATTCTTTGTTTATTATGATTATAAAATAAACGGAGAAGATGGAAAAGGTAAAAATATCATTACTTTTGTTGCTAAGAAGGTTCGTTATGGAGAAACGGGCGAGTCTGATATGGGATATAATGGCGATAAATGTAAGATATTTGATAGTTATGATGAATTTATAAACTCAATTAAGAGAAAGGAGATGATGGATGATAAAGAACTCCCATTTTAAATATATAGGGATTGACCCAGGAAAATCTGGAGGTATAACGGTTATAAGTGGAAAGGATGTGAAAACTTATAAGTGCCCGCAGAGAACAGAAGATATGGCAATGTTATTTAGTTTGTTGGTTGGAAGCACTTCTTCTTACGATATAAAAGTCTTAATGGAAAGAGTGTGGGCAAGACCAAATAATGCAGTAAGGTCAGCTTTTGCGTATGGGGTTAATTATGGACAATGGATGGCTATTGTTGCTTGCCATGAGATACCCTTACAAACATGCCTTCCAAATGAATGGATAAGTTATTATAAATGCAGTAAAGACCTTGAGTACCAAGAAAGAAAAAGATGGTTGAAAGATAAAGCTAAAGAGTTATATCCTAAATTAAATGTAACATTAATGACAGCGGATTCAATTTTAATTGCTGATTATGCAATGAAGGAGCATTTTAAAAACAATGAAGAATGAACTTGATTGCAGTATATGCGAATCCCCTGTGGATGAGGATGAAGGTATTGTAGGTGAGTTTGGTATTTTACCAGTTCAGTTTTGTTGTTGGTGTTATTCATCGATAACGGATATGGTAATTCAAATGCAAGGATTTGATGATGTAGAGTTATTACAGGAGAGAATTGATAACATTAAAGAAAATGATTGAGGTCTTAGGGCCCGCAGAAATACACAAAGGAGGAAGATGGATGCCAGTAACTGAAGAAGTACAGCTAAAGTTTGACCATGATTTAGAGTTTGGGAGGCTTGGAGAAGATTTTGTTAAAGCATTTCAAAGCAAAAATACAAAAATAGAAGTCAAAACAGAAAGAGATAAATGGAAAACAACAGGTAATATTGCTATCGAAATGAAATGCAGAGGGAAGAAGTCAGGGATATCTGTTACAGAAGCAGAAACATGGATACACCTTCTAAGCTATAATAATATTATTGAAGGTGGCTTTATATTTAAAACTCAAATGCTGAAAGATGAAATAAAAAGAAGACATAAAGAAGGTACTTTAAAAATTACAATGGGAGGAGATGATAAAATGTCTCAATTGGCTTTGCTTCCAATTAAGGAGTTGTTTAGTAGCTAAAATCTGGATATGCTGAGTTTTGTTTCCAATGCTTTCCACCTGGTTTTAGTATATCGTCAATTTTTCTAACCATGTATCCGTAATAATTTGCACCTTGAATATAGCTCTGGTATTTGTCTGGGTAGTTTTCTTCAAACCATTTCTTATATGCCTCTCGTTTACTTTCTTTTCTAAACGAATCTTTTTCAGAAATTCTATGAGGGCTAAGATAACCAACATATTGTTTTATTGATGCAATCGCATCTTTTGACCTAGATGTTTCAGTTGAACCTTTATCTTTTTCAAGCTCTAAAACAATTTCATTGAAACGAGCATAAAGCGTATTTGCCAATTCTTCTTCACTTGCAAAAAAGAAATCATTTGAAAGGTCGTCAAAGAACTCGCCTTGAATACTAAGGTTTAATTCTCTATCAATAGAGGCTGGGTCTTCATCTAATACTTGTTCCTTATATACTCTTAAAACTTCTTGAGAGTTTTTTATATTATTGTAATTATCAGATTGAGTTCTCCCTGAACCGTCTTGAGATGGTTCGTTCTGATATTTTCTTTTTTTAATTTCTCCTAACTGACCAATTACACTAAAATGTTCTTTAGCAAGCTGTTTAGATGCATAGAGTGCTGACCTTTTAAGACCTTTCCCCTCCGCTGTTTGGTTCGCAACATAAATAACTGCATCTAAAGAATTTTTAACAAGATTAGCAGCTAAAGGTATAAATCCTCTTGTTAAATCGTTTGTAGATTCTAATTTAGATTTGTAAGGATTATAATTAATTCCAGGAACAAAATCTATAATGTCTCCATAAGTTCCAAACGATTGATTTAAATAAGCATAATACATTAATTCGTCAAATCCTTCCATAAAATCTGTTGGGTCTTGCTTTCCCCTAAAGGCAGTTTTAAATAAATTATAAGCCATTCCAGAATAAGTTCCTGCCATAGCAAATTTAATAAGAGGTGCGAAATTTCCGTATTTAATAGCAGGCTTTATAATTCTTTTATTCATATGTGTTGTTACAGATTTACCTATTTTAACAAAAGATAACCAACTTTTAAATTTTGGGTGAGTCATCCATGGAGGTACATCTAAAGAAGATGTGCCACCTTGAGAAGCTCTGTCTGCATACTGCATTACTTTATCTGCAAGGAAATCATATCTTTCTGCTGATTTTTTATTGTTTTCTAAAATAGAACCAGATTCTATTTCTCTAACTTCGCTTTCTGTAAAACGAACCTCATCTTTTAAAAAATCTCTTATTTCTCTTTTTGCTGTTGAGCTTTGAGCAGGGTCAGTAAGAACATCGATTGAATCAAAAAATCTTTGCTTTGCTGTTTGTTGAGACACTACACGACCAAGTGATTCAGTAGGCTTCATTATACTCCAAAATTTAAATACTGCTTCTTGTGAACTCCTTAATGCTTTTCCAGTTAAGTTTTTTCCCTCAGAACCAAAAAATTCTTTTGATAAAACATCAATAGCCCCTGTCTCTTCAGCCTTTCTGAATGCTTCTCTTGCATTTTTAAAATTAAATCTAGGATTAAATAACATTTTAAAAGTT